>Ga0209676_1000228_pt1 | contig 123024 bp, 115 predicted proteins | sample AraplaCvi_mLB_r2_FD_184282 | JGI IMG/M metagenome (GOLD analysis project Ga0209676, IMG submission 184282) | Arabidopsis root microbial communities from North Carolina, USA - plate scrape MF_Cvi_mLB_r2 (SPAdes) (version 2) | ecosystem: Host-associated > Plants > Roots > Endosphere | place...
ATGGATATGCGTTTGTGATGCTGCTCGGTCTTGTCGGCCTCGCCAGCTGGGCCATGGTGAATTTCCTGTGAGCGGCTTTCCGATCCTTTCGCTGATGCTGGCGGTCCCCGCGATCGCCGCCATCGCTTGCCTGTTCGTTGGCGACAAGATGGCGCGCTTCGTCGCGCTCGGCGCAACGCTTGCGACCTTCGTCCTCGGCTGCATCATGTGGGCGCAGTTCGACATTGGCGGCGCGCAGTGGCAGTTCACCGAGCGCGCCGACCTGTTCGGCCGTTTCCAATATGCCCTCGGTATCGACGGCATGGCGCTGATGCTCATCATGCTCAGCGTCTTCCTGATGCCGCTGTGCATTCTGGCGAGCTGGGACGCGATCAAACAGCGCGTCGGCCTCTACATGGCGATGTTCCTCGTCATGGAAACGATCATGATCGGCGTGTTCTGCGCGCAGGATCTGCTGCTGTTCTACATCTTTTTCGAAGCCGGCCTGATCCCGATGTATTTCATTATCGGCATCTGGGGCGGCGCGAACCGCATCTATGCGGCATTCAAATTCTTCCTCTACACGCTGCTCGGATCGGTGCTGATGCTGATCGCGATCATCGCGATGATCCACGAAGCGGGCACGACCGACATCCCGACGCTGCTGAACTACGATTTCCCGGTTCAGATGCAGACGTGGCTGTGGCTCGCCTTCTTCGCCAGCCTCGCGGTCAAGATGCCGATGTGGCCCGTCCACACCTGGCTTCCCGACGCGCACGTGCAGGCGCCGACCGCTGGCTCGATGATCCTCGCGGGCGTGCTGTTGAAGCTCGGTGCCTATGGCTTCCTTCGCTTCATGATGCCGATGTTCCCCGATGCGTCGGGGCAGCTGATGTGGATCGTCTTTGGCCTGTCGATGATCGCGGTGGTCTACACCAGCCTTGTTGCGCTGGTGCAGAGCGACATGAAGAAGCTGATCGCCTATTCGTCGGTCGCGCACATGGCGATCGTCACCGCGGGCCTCTTCGCCTTCAACCAGCAGGGCATTGAAGGCGCGCTGATCATCATGCTCAGCCATGGTGTCGTCTCGGCCGCGCTCTTCTTCTGCGTCGGGGTGATCTACGACCGGCTCCACACGCGCGAGATCGACCGTTACGGCGGCCTCGCGGTGAACATGCCGGCCTATGCGCTGTTCTTCATGCTGTTCACGATGGCGTCGATCGGCTTGCCGGGCACCAGCGGCTTCGTCGGCGAATTCCTGAGCCTCGCGGGCATCTATGAGGCCTCGAGCTGGGTCGCCTTCGTGTGCACGACCGGGATCATCCTCGGCGCCGCATACATGCTTTATCTCTACCGCCGCGTCGTGTTCGGCGAACTGACCAAGGACGATGTGAAGGCGATGGCCGATCTCAATCCCCGCGAATGGACGATCATGGTGCCGCTGGCTGCCGTGGCGCTGTGGATGGGCGTTTATCCGGAAAGCTTCCTCGCACCGATGCGCGGCGATGTGACGACGGTTGTCGCACGGCTCGCTCCGGCGAAGCCCGCGGGCGACGCGCATCTCGCTGCCGGCAAAGCAAAGCCCGCCAAGGCGCATGGTGAAGCGGCCCACGGATCGAGCCATGCAGGAGGCGTCCAATGACCGCCGACCTCATGCTCATCTGGCCCGAACTGATCCTGACGATCGGCGGGCTCATCACCCTGATGCTCGGCACCTTCTTCGGTGACCGCAATGTCGGCCTCTATCAGCTGAGCTCGCTGTTGACGCTCGCTGCCGCGGCAGCTGCGGTCGTCGCGCTGTTCGGTATCGAAACGACGGTCTTTTCGGGGACGCTGTCGGTCGACAGCTTCGGCGGTTTTGCCAAGCTGCTGATCTATGCCGCGAGCTTCGTCTGCATCGTCATCGCACCGCGCTTCTTCAACGGCGGGATGCGTGCTGAATATCCGACGCTGATCCTCTTCGCGGCGCTCGGCATGGGCATCATGGCCTCGTCGCGCGACCTGATGACGCTCTATGTCGGGCTCGAGCTCAACAGCCTCGCGGCTTATGTGCTCGCCAGCTTCATGCGCACCGACGAGCGGTCGAGCGAAGCCGGCCTCAAATATTTCGTCCTCGGCGCGCTCGCGTCGGGCATGCTGCTCTATGGCATCTCGCTACTCTACGGATTTACCGGGACGACCGATTTTGCCGGGATCGCGAAGGTCCTCGGCGGCGAGCTCAACATCGGGCTGATCTTCGGCATCGTGTTCGTGCTTGCGGGCCTCGGCTTCAAGATCAGCGCCGTGCCGTTCCACATGTGGACCCCCGACGTCTATGAAGGCGCACCGACCCCGGTGACGACCTTCTTCGCCACCGCCCCGAAAGTGGCGGCGATGGCGCTGATGACGCGCGTCGTGATCGACGCGATGGGCCCGGCGATCGGCGCGTGGCAGCAGATCATCATCTTCCTGTCGCTCGCCTCGATCATCCTCGGCGCGGTCGGTGCGATCGGGCAGAAGAATATCAAGCGCCTGCTCGCCTATTCTTCGATCAACAACGTCGGCTTCATGCTCGTCGGCCTTGCTGCCGGAACGCAGCAGGGTGTCGAAGGCGTGCTGACCTATCTGCTCGTCTATATGCTGACGACGCTCGGCGCCTTCCTCGTCGTGCTCCAGCTGCGCGATGCCGACGGCAACCAGGTCGAGAGCATTCCGGCGCTCGCCGGCCTGTCGCAGCGCCGTCCGGGCCTTGCGGCAGCAATGGCGGTGTTCCTGTTCAGCCTCGCTGGCATCCCGCCGCTCTTCGGTTTCTGGCCGAAGTATCTGGTGTTCGAGGCCGCGGTGAACGCGAACCTCGTGCCGCTGGCGGTCGCGGGTATCGTCGCCTCGGTGATCGGTGCCTTCTATTATATCGCGATCATCAAGACGATGTATTTCGACGACAAGTCGGACACCGAATTCCCGAAGGGTGGCGGTGCGATCGTCGAGGATGCGGTGATCACCGCGAGCGCGCTGTGGCTGTCGGTCATCGGCTATCTCTTCATTCCCGTGCTGGCGGTCCTTTCGGCCAGCGCCGCCGCGGTGCTCTTCTGATACCGCCGATCGAGCGGATCGCGCAGACAGGTTCGACCAACGCCGACCTGCTGGCGCGGCTGGCCAGCGGCGAGCATGTCGGCGAGGGCCATTGGCTGATCGCCGACCGCCAGACCGCCGGGCGCGGACGCCTCGGTCGCGGCTGGAACGATGGGCAGGGCAATTTCATGGGCTCGACCGTCGTCCACCTGACGATCGGCGATCCGTCGGCGGCGACGCTGGCGCTCGTCGCCGGGGTCGCGCTGGCGAAGACCGTTGCCGCGCTCGCGCCGGATGTCGGTGCGCAGCTCAAATGGCCAAACGACCTGTTGATCGACGGCGCGAAATGCGCCGGCATATTGATGGAGCGCACGGGCAATTCGGTCGTGATCGGCATCGGCGTCAACCTGACCGCCGCGCCCGAACTGCCCGACCGCCCCACCGCGACGCTCGCAGGCAAGGGCGCCGCGATCGACCGCGATCATTTCGCCGGAGCACTCGGCATCGCGATGATCGATGCGCTGTGGACCTGGCGGCAGGAAGGCGTGGCGAGCATCGTACGCGCGTGGATCCCCCAGGCGCATCCGATCGGCACACCGCTTCGCGTGTCCGAACAGGGCATCGACGGCTTTTTCGACGGGCTTGCCGAGGATGGCGCGCTGCGCTTGCGCCGTGACGGCGGCGAGACCATGTTGATCCATGCGGGAGACGTCGAGTTACGGCGCCCCGTGGAGGGGAATTGAGATGCTGCTCGCGATCGACGTCGGCAACACCAACGCAAAATTCGCGCTGTTTCGCGGCACCGAGCTGCTTGCGCGCTGGCGCATCGCGACCGACGACAGGCGCACCGCCGATGAATATATGGTGTGGCTGGATCAGCTGATGCGGATCGAGGGACACGACCGCGCCGACGTCGAAGCGGTGATCATCTCGACCGTCGTGCCGCGCGCACTCCACAATCTGCAACTGCTGGCGCACAAATATTTTGGCGTTGATGCACTCGTCGCAGGCCGTGAGCCGGTGACATGGGGCATCGCACTCAAGGTCGACGAGCCGCAGTCGGTCGGCGCCGACCGCGCGGTCAATGCGATCTCGGCGCAGGCGGTCGAGCCCGGCAAGGACAAGCTCGTTATCAGCTTCGGCACCGCGACGACGCTCGACCATATCGGCCCCGACGGCGCCTATCTCGGCGGCATTATCGCCCCGGGCGTCAATCTGTCGCTCGAAGCGCTCGTTGCGGCGGCGGCGAAACTGCCGCGTATCGCGATCGAAGCCCCGGCAACGAGCAGCGTTATCGGGCGCACTACCGAAAGTCAGATGCTGATCGGCGTCTATTGGGGCTATGTCTCGATGATGGAAGGCCTGATCGCACGCATGAAGGCCGAAGTCGGCAAACCACTTACCGTGATCGCCACCGGCGGTCTCGCGACGCTTTTTCAGGAACAGGGCCAGCTGTTCGACCGCATCGAACCCGACCTGACGCTCAACGGGCTGATGCACCTCTATCATCAATGGAAGCCAACAATATGACGACTCCGGGTAAGGAGCTACTCTTCCTCGCATTGGGCGGATCGGGCGAGATCGGCATGAACGCCAATCTCTATGGCTGTGACGGCAAATGGATCATGCTCGATCTTGGCGTGACGTTCGGCACGCATGATTATCCGGGCATCGATATCATCATGCCCGACCTCGAATTTATCGAGGATCGCAAGAAGGACCTGCTCGGCATCGTTCTGACGCACGGTCACGAGGATCATATCGGTGCCTTGCCCTATCTCGCCGCCGACCTCGGCGTGCCGCTCTATGCCAACCGCTTCACCGCGGGGCTGATCGCCGGCAAACTGATCGAGGAGGGGCTGGAGAAACAGGTCAAGGTTCACGTCGTCGATATCGACGCGAAGTTCCAGCTTGGCCCATTCGGGATCCGCTTCCTGCCGCTCGCGCACTCGATCCTCGAGATGAGCGCGGCGGTGATCGACACCCCCTATGGCCGGGTCTTTCACACCGGCGACTGGAAACTCGACGACGATCCGGTGCTTGGTACCCCATCGTCGGCAGCGGCGCTTACCAAGCTCGGCGATGAAGGGATCGACGTGCTGGTCGGCGATTCGACCAACGCCTTCAATCCCGAGGCGTCGGGCAGCGAAGGCGGACTGTTCGACGGTCTCTCGACTGCGGTCGGCGCGGCAAAGGGGAGGGTGATCGTCACAACCTTTGCTTCGAACGCGGCGCGGCTGAAGACGCTTGGCGAGGTCGCCAAGGCGACGGGGCGCACCCTGTGCGTTGCCGGTCGCTCGCTCGACCGGATCCTCGGCGTCGCGCGCGCGGTGGGCTACCTCAAGGATTTCCCGCCGACGGTCGATTTCGACGAAGCGATGCGGCTGCCGCGGAACAAGGTCATGGTGATCGCGACCGGGGGGCAGGGCGAACCCCGTGCCGCGCTGGCGCGCATGGCCGCCGACGGCCACCAGATCAAGCTGGAAGCGGGCGACACTGTCGTCTTCTCGTCGAAGCAGATCCCGGGCAACGAAGTCGCGATCGGGCGGATCATGAACCAGCTCGCAGCCAAGGACGTGCTGACGGTCACCGAGAAGCAGGCGCATATCCACGTCAGCGGCCATCCGGGGCAGCCCGAACTCGCCGCGCTTTACGGCTGGCTGCGGCCCAAGCTTGTCGTGCCCGTGCATGGCGAAATTCGCCATATGCACGAACAGGCGCGTTTTGCGCTCGAACGCGGTGTCCCGGACGCCCTGATCCAGGAAAATGGCGACCTTGTCCGTCTCGCACCCGGCCCGGCCAAGATCGTCGAGCGCGTTCATTCCGGCCGCCTGATCCTCGACGGCGACGTCATCCTGCCCGCCGATGGCGAGACGATCAACGAACGGCGCAAACTATCGCTTCACGGCCACATCACCGTCGCGGTCATCTTTACCGGCAAGCGCTTTACGCAGGCGGCGATCAGCTATCGCGGTGTGCCCGTCGAGGATGAGCGTGAGGCCTTTGTCGACGAGATGCGCGAAGCCGCCGAACAGGCCGCAACCGGTCCGGCGCGCGACGAGGACAAGCTGCGCGAGGCGATTCGCCTCGGCGTGCGGCGCATTGCGACCGACTGGACGGGAAAAAAGCCTGTCGTCGACGTGATGCTCGTCGATATCTGAGCCGGGAATAATTGCGATGAAATGGACCTCGGCGCTCGCCATCTATCTGCTGTTCTGGGCGTTCAGCGCCTTCTTCGTGCTGCCCTTCCATGGCCGCCGCGCGAGCGATGATGCGACGCCGCTGGTCAAGGGGCAGGAGCCGGGCGCACCGGCCACCTTCCGCCCCGGGCGCATCCTGCTGCAGATGACGATCGCCGCGACGGTCGCCTTCATTCTCTATTACGTCGCCTATGTGAACGGCTGGGCCGATCCCGACGTGCTGAGCGGGCGGAACTGAGTAGCCAGCGGAGGTTATTCGCTCGCGCCGAAGATACTCAATGCCCTGTGCGCTTGAGCACGCAAGCGCGGCCACAAGGTGTGGCCGACGAAGGCTGTGTCATTTCCTTTCGGCAAATCCAACAGCATCGCGTCGAGCAAGGATTTTACTCCGTCGATGCTCTCGACCTCTTTTGAATTGATAAGACTTCTGCCGACCGCGCTTTGATCGAAATCATTGTCGTCGAAAAAGAAATGGAAAATTTCGTCGATACCCGACGCCAGCCCGATTTCGGTTTCTTTGCGCCAGATTTCCTGAGGCTCTTCCGCGGCGAGTTCGTGAAGGTACAGCAGAAGTTCTGCGCGTTTTTCTGAATCGAAAGCCGCCACGCCGGTGCCGCTCACCCAAACTCAGCTTAGTTCCGCAGGCGGTCGATCGCCTGCGCCAGCGCGACGTAGAGCTTGCCGATATCCGAGGACAGCAGGGTGACGCTGATCGCCGACCCGTCGCGCGCGCCGATGAGCAGGCGCAGCATCGCTTCAAAATCGTGGATAAACTGGTTCACCGACGCATGAAAACCATCGTCGGCCTGATAGAGGCGCAGGATTTCCTTGGCCTCGCTATTGTCGATCAGCTTGACCGCCCGCCGCGCGAAGACGCCGCGGTCGCCCTTCAGATAAGCGTCCCACGCGATGTCGCTGACTTCGCTCGACATGATCTTGGTGACGTCGATCGCGGTCGATTTCAGCGACTCGGTAAGCAGGCCGACCTGTTTCGCGAGCGAATCGCGATCGGACGCAGCGATTGCCTGTTCGGCTTCGCTCACGCGCTGTTCGACGCTCGCGCTGGTGTCCATGATCGTGATCAGCTGGCGCATCAGACGGTCGGCGGCGCTGTTTGCTGCGGCGACCGCGCGTGCCGAAGCATCCTCGATCGCGCTCAATTGCGCCATGACCTCATTTTTGAAGGCCGCGTCGATCGCATCGGTTGCGGTCGCCTGCATCGTCTCGCGGGCACTCGTCACCAGCTTTTCGAGCGTCAGCCGCGCTTCGTTTGCCGCCGAATCGGCGGTCGCGCGGACTTCGCCCAGCGTCGCGATCATGCGCGCGCCACCCTGTTCGGCGAATTCGTCGGCGCCGTCGCGCAGCTTGGCGAGTGCCGCCTCGGCGTCGGCGAGCGAGCCGTTGATGCGGTCGACAAGTAACTGCTGGCTGGTCGCATGACCTGCCATTTGTTCCTCGTTCGACTTGAGCGTCGCCTGCACCGCGTTGACGTGCGACGCCGTCGATTGCGCGACCAGTTCGGACGCGTCGAGGATCGGGCGAAGCTGCGACAGTGCCGTCTGCGTCGTCTTGCCGTGCGAGGCGATGCGGTCGAGCGCGTGCGGCAGCGTTTCGTCGAGTTCGCGCGTGACGGCGTCGAGCGCCAGCAGCAGCGATTCGGCGTGGGTGATAAGCTGGTGCGCCGAGGCGTTGCCGCTTTGCACTTCCTGCATGAACGCGGCGAGCTGCGCCTTGGTGTCGTCGATCGAGCGGCCGATGACCCCGGTGCTCGCGCTGACGCTGACGTCCAGGATCTCGAGCTGCTGGCCTACTTCCGCGACATGCGCGGTGATGCGCGAGGCAAGTGCGTCGCTGGCGTCGGCGTGCGCCGAAAGCTGCGCGCCCATCGCGTCGCCGGCATCGCGCGCGACCGTGAGCTTCGCATCCATCAGCGCGCCGGCGTCGTCGACGCCTTCGCGGAACTGCCGCCAGCTTTGATCCATCTGGCCCGTCATCGCCGCGACCGTCGAGGTCATGTCATCGCGCGCCGAGGCGGCGACCTTCGTCATATGGACGATCGCCGCGCTTTGCACCTCGGCGACCTGCGCCGAGGCGGCGAGCAGGTCGGTTTCGGTTTCCTTCGTCTGTTCCTGCAGCGCGACGATCGCTTCGAGCACGGTCGCGGTCGAATCGACTCCGGTCTGCGCGGCCTTCGCGGTTTCCTCGCCGAGCGCGGCCAGCCGGGCTTCGAGATTGGCGCCCTGCTGGTGCGCGACGAGTCCCGCCTCGCGGAAATTGACGGCGAGCCGCTGCGCCACGTCGTCGATCCGCGGCAAGCCGGCGAGCAGCCCGTCCATCCGCTGCAACGCAACGTCGCCCGAGCGCGCGAGTTGATCGTGCGCATTGGCGATGACCGAGGCGTTGCTCGCGAGCTTGTCGCTGCTTTCGGTGAGCCGCGACACGGTGTCGAGGCCGAGCTGCTGGACGATCTTCGCCTGCTCGCCGAGCTGCTTGTGCGCGTCGGCCAGATGCAGGCCGAGTGAATGCATCGACTGGTTCAGCGCCAAATTCTCTTCGCGAAGCGCGGTCGCGACCCGCGCAAAGCGCGCCTGTTCGGATCGGCCCGATCGCAGCAACGCCATCCACGACACCGCAAGCAGCGTCAGCGGCATCGCGATCGTCGCGATGGTGGCAGGCCACGCGGCCAGTGCGGGACCGCGCGCAAAGCCTTCGGTGGCAACGGAGAGCGCGAATGCGGTCCAGCCGATCGCCAGAAGGACGATCAGCGCAGGCGCAATCCGCTCGCGCCAGGTCGACGCGGCAAGCGGCGCGTCGTCATGATCCTCGGCGTCGGTGAGCCCGGCATCAACGAGGGGGGACATGTCGAGCCAATTCCGTTCGGTGGGCGCCTCGATTTCGGGCGCGGGCGCGGCGTCGGGTGCGGCGTTTTCTGCCGGTTCCACGCTGTCCGCTTCATGGTTTGCCGCGGAATTCCGCCACAATCCTACGATTTTCTTTTCCCCCGTCATCCGGCCATCTTAGCATCAAATGACCGCCATGAAACGGAAACTTAACCCGGGGCTGCCAATCCTGTGGAATGTCTTTCGACAGCGGCCCCCTCGACCGATATCTTAGCGCCGCTTTCGGCGACGATCCGGCTATGGCGATGGACTTGCGCACCGCCTTTACCGGCGGCGCACGCGACCTGTCCGACCTGATGCGCCGCTCGCGCTGCGATGCGAATTGGGAGATGGCGGCAGTCCGGCTGAAGAGCCTCGCCGCGACCTTCGGGATTATCCCGCTGATCGAACTCGCCGAGGCCGCGATCGAAGGTGCGCCCGGCGATCCGGCGGTTCTGCGTCAGATCAATCAGGCCATCGACGCGATCACCTGACCGGCGAAACGGGTTCAATTCCCGTTCAGCCGTCGGCCTCCATGGAAATATCGATGCCGGCTGTCTTGCCTTGGCAACGCGACAGGTTTAGCCGCGTTTAGGACGCGGCCGAACCTGTGTGCGCTTGTGCAAGGCGGCCGATACAGAGGAGAGATTTCGATGTTCACCCGTTTCCGCTCGATGCCTGCAACGGCGATGGCCGCCGTGTTGGGCTGCGCGCTGATGACGACCGCAGCGCCCGCCGCTGCCCAGGACAAGCCGAAGAAGGAAAAGCCCAAGAAGGGCGAAGAGGCCAAGGGTGGCGGAATTTCCGTCAGCAAGGGCTTCTTGCCGGTGGCGAAAAAGTTGGAAGATTCGTCGAAGGCCAAGGATGCTGCCGCGTTGCAGGCAGCGCTGGCCGAAGCCCCGTCGGTAGCGACGACGCCCGACGACAAATATATCGTCGGCTTTTACCAGCTTCAGCTCGGCATCCAGAACAAGGATCAGGCGCTGCAGGCGCAGGGTCTCGACGCCATGCTCGAAACGGGCAAGGCGCCGACCGAGAGCGTCGGCGTTTATAATTTCTATTCGGGCAATTTCGCCTATGGCGCGAAAAACTACACCAAGGCGATCCAGCGTCTCGAAGCGGCAAAGGCCGCCGGTTCGACCGAAGCCGCCCTCGCGCCGATGCTGATGGACAGCTATCTGAACGGCGGACAGATCGACAAGGGCTGGGAAATCGCCAAGGCCGGGATCGACGCGGCGCGTGCGGCAGGCGGCAAGCCGTCGGAAGAACTATATGTACGCCCGGCACAAGCCTTTCAGAAAGCAAATCGCACCAACGAGATGCTCGATGTGCTGACGATGCGGGTTCAGGATTATCCGACCCCCGCGACGTGGCGCAACACGCTCTATATCCTGTTGCAGCAGGCGCAGGGCGACAAGGATCTCAACCTCGATATCTTGCGCCTGATGCGCGCTACCAATTCGATGACCCAGCGTCCCGAATATCTCGAATATGCGGCGCTGGCGACCGAAGCGGGCTATCCCGGCGAGGTCGTCGCGATGGTCAAGCAGGGCCAGAATAGCGGCGCGATCCCGAAGAATGACGCGCATTTCGGCGGCATCCTCGAAACGCAGGGGCCGCGTGCGGCGTCCGACGCGGCGGCTGTCGCTGCCGATGCCGGGAAGCCTGCGACGCTCAGCAACCCGAAAGCCGCGCGCGCGACCGCCGACGCCTTGGTCGGCAACGGCGAAGCGGCGAAGGCCATCCCGCTGTACGAAGCCGCGCTGACCGCTGCGCCGACCGATAATGTCGTGCAATTCCGCCTCGGTGTGGCGCAGGCGCTGGCCGGGCAGGGCGATGCCGCCGCCGCGAGCTTCGCCAAGGTGCAAGGCAACCGCCAGCGCCTTGCCCAGCTTTGGGCGATCCGTGCCAAGGCTGGTGCGCCGACGGCGGCAGCGCCCGCTGCTGCCGCCGCTCCGGCGACCGGCAGCTAAGCCCTCGGGCCTTTGCGCAAAACAAAAGGGCGCCGCTCCATACCGGAGCGGCGCCCTTTTTGTTGCCGATATGGCTGTTTATCAGGGCTCGACCGGAATTCCCGCCAGCTGCTTCGCCGTGCGAATCGTCAGCGACGTCTTCACGCTGGTGACATTGGGCGCCGACGTCAGGTGCGCCGTCAGGAACGACTGAAAACTTTGCAGATCGCGCGCGACGACCTTCAGCAAAAAGTCGATCTCGCCGTTCAGCATATAGCATTCACGCACCTCGGCGAGCCCGCCGACATAATCTTCGAACGCCTTCAGGTCGGATTCGGCCTGGCTGCGCAGACTGACCATCGCAAAGACGGTGATGCCATAGCCGAGCTTCGCCGCATCGAGGTCGGCGTGATACGACCGGATTACGCCCGATTCCTCGAGCGCACGCACGCGGCGGAGGCAGGGTGGAGCGGTCAGCCCCACCATCTGTGCCAGTTCGACATTCGTCATCCGCCCGTTTTTTTGCAGCTCGCCCAGTATCTGCAAATCAATCTGATCGAATTTCTGACTAGCCATCATTGAAACATCCGCTTTCCAAAACTGCGCTGACCATAATAATATTTCAGGCGATTGCAATTGTCCCACAATGCGACGCGGAAGGTTAAGGCACTTTCATGACCGGATGATTCACGCTAGCCGGTAAGAATATGCTAACCAACGACCGAGGGTGTGGGGCTCAATTCGCGTGACTGCTGACTCGATGATTGCGACCATCTTGCGCCAGGCGCCTGCGGATCGCCGCGCGAGCATCATCGCGTGGCGCCAACTCTCCGATATTCTCGCGCAGCGCGGCAATCAACTGTCCGATGACGATATTCGCCGCAGCTTGCACGCGCTCGCGGTGCTCCGGCCCCGCGTTCCCGAATCCGTGCGCCGCGATTGCGCGCGGGCGATTGCGCGTCACGGGCGCTTTGCCCCGCTCGTCGCGCTCTACGCCAATGATGTTCCTGCGGTTTCTGCAATCATGCTGCGCGACGCGCGACTTGCCGAGGCCGACTGGCTCGCGCTTCTGCCCGCGACGAGCGCGATGGCGCGATCGGTGCTGGCGGGGAGGTCCGATCTACCGCACGGCGTCTATCGCGCGCTCGCCAGCCTGGGCAGCGCGTCGGTCGCGCTGCCGCAGCCCGAAGTTGCAGTACAGGCGGAACCCGCTCCGGCAATCGAAACGGGCCCCGAACCCGTGGTAGACAGTCATCCGAGCCAGATCAGCGAACTCGTTCGCCGGATCGACAAATATCAGTCGACTCGCGCCCAACCGAGCCCATCGCGCGCGCCGCGCGCGGCGTTCCTGTTCGAGACCGGTCCCGACGGCGTGATTCACTGGGTCGAAGGTGTCACCCGCGGCGCGGTGATCGGCCTGTCGATCGCCGAAGCAGCCTTTGGCGGCGAACCCGGCACCGATGGCGTCGCCGCCGGCGCCTTTCGCCAGCGCGCAGAAATCATCAATGCGCGCATGCTGCTGGAGGGCACCGCTGCGGACGCCGGCGAATGGCGTTTTTCGGCGCTGCCCTGGTTCGATCCCGCGACGGGGCAGTTCCGCGGCTATCGCGCGAGCGCGCGGCGCCCGCATCGCAATGAAATGCCCTATGGCCGGCCTGCCCCCGAGGATTCGGGCGACTCGATCCGCCAATTGATCCACGAGCTCCGCAGCCCGCTGAATGCCATTTCGGGCTTCGCGCAGATCATTTCGGGGCAGATGTTCGGGCCGGTGAGTTCGGGTTATCGATCGATGGCCGAAACGATCGTCGGCGACGCCGCGTCGGTCCAGTCGATCATCGACGATCTGGAAACCGCGGCACGCAGCGGCTCGGCGCGCGTGGACGCGACGTCGGAAGAGGTCGTCGATATCGGCGCGATCGTCACGCAGGTCGAAAGCGAACTGGCGGCGCTGCTGGCCGATCAGCGCGTCGACCTTAGCATCTCTCGCGTCGGGGGCCCGTTCCTCGGGCACTCCAGCGATGCCGACGTCCGGCGGATGGTCGGCCGCCTGCTCACTGCGCTGGTCGATGTATCCGAACCGGGTGCAATCCTGGTCGGGCAATTGGTGACCGAATCGCGGCACGACGATATGCTGCAACTGCGCATCGTCCGGCCCGCGACGATCCGCTTTGCGACGTCGGCGGAACTGCTCGACCCGGGCTTCAGCCCCGAAGGCGAGGCGCCCGGCGCCGCGGTGCTCAGCCTCGGTTTCTCGCTCCGCTTGGTCGACAGCCTCGCCCGGGCAAGCGGCGGTCGGCTCGATATCGGGCATAACGCCTTGACCTTGCACCTGCCCTCCGCCAACTCGAAGGCCGAAGTCGAGCTGGAAGCCCAGCAAGGCGAGTAGGCCGCCGATCGGCCAGTCTTCGGGGCAAAGGGGAGCATGGTGCAGCCTGCGGGCAATTTCTTTGCATATCCGGCCGCATCGGACCTGATCGCGCTGGAAGCGGGCGAACAGCCGCGCTTCTGGGTCACGATCGATACCGAAGAGGATTTCGACTGGGCTGCGCCTTTCGCGCGCACGGGCTACGGGCTCGCCTCGGTTCCCGCGCTCGCCGAATGCCAGGCGTATTTCGAACGCGCCGCGGTTCGGCCCATCTATCTGGTCGACTGGCCCGTCGTCGCCGACGACCGCGCGGTCGAAATTCTCGGGAACGCGCAGGACGGTGGTCGCTGCGAGATCGGGGCGCAGCTCCATCCATGGGTGACGCCGCCGCACGACGAGGATGTGAGCGAGCGCAACAGCTATACCGGAAACCTGCCCGCCGCTCTGCAGCGCGCGAAAATGACGGCGCTGCGCGATGCGATCCAGGGCCGCTTCGGTGTCGCGCCAACCGTCTATCGGGCCGGGCGATATGGCCTCGGCCCCGATAGCGCGGCGATGCTCGCCGAACTCGGGTTTCGATGCGACACGTCGGTGCGCAGCGGATTCGATTATCGCGCGGGGCACGGCCCCGACTATCGTGCCGCGCCGCTGCATCCATGGTGGGTTCGCACCGGGACGGGCGCGATGCTCGAAATTCCGGTCACCACGGTTTTCGGCGGCTTGCTCGGTAAGGCAGGCCCAGGCCTCTATCACCGCGTTGCGCGGAACGGCACCCACGTCGGCGCCGCGCTCGCCCGCCTCGGGCTGGTCGAACGGATCGCGCTGACCCCCGAGGGAATTCCCGCCGAGCGCGCATGCACCGCGATCGACATCGCCATCGCCGCGCGCCTGCCGGTGCTCAACTTCTCCTTCCACTCGCCGTCGCTACAACCGGGCAATACGCCCTATGTTCGCAGCAGTGCCGATCTCGACCTCTTCTATCGCTGGTGGGATGTCGTGCTCGATCACCTTGCACGCCGCGGCGTCGAAGCGACGACGGCAGCCGAAATATTGGCGATGGCCGAGCGGAAGGCTTCCACAACGTCAACCTCCTGATCGTTGGCGCTTGCCAATGCAGCGCGGCCTCCGCTATCGCCCGCACACCCCCACCGGGTTTGAAAAGGGGGCCTGTAGCTCAACGGTTAGAGCTGGCCGCTCATAACGGCTAGGTTGCGGGTTCGAGTCCTGCCGGGCCCACCATTTCCCTTGCAAAACGAAACCGATACCTCTCCATTATGCCGGCAGAAGGAGAGGGACATGGGGAAGCGGCGGACGATTTTTCTGGGCGGCCTTGCGGTGATCGCGATCGTGGCGGGAACGGTAGCGCTACGCACCGCGACCTTTGCGCCAAAGGACATCGCGGACGGCAGCGACATCCGCCTAGCCGCGGTGCCCACCTATGACATCGACGCCGCCGTTGGCCACCTCAGCGCCGCGGCGCAGATCAAGACGATCTCGCATCAGGATCCGGCGGAGAATGACATCGCCGAATGGGATCGGCTGCACGCGTGGCTCGCGGCGACCTATCCCGCGACGCATCGCGCGATGACGCGGACGATCCTGCCGAACCGGACGCTTATCTATCATTGGCCGGGCAGCGACGCGTCGCTCGCGCCGATCATCGTCATGGCGCATCAGGACGTCGTGCCGGTCACCGAAGGAACCGAAAAGGACTGGAAATATCCACCCTTCGCCGGGACGATCGCCGAAAAGTCTGTGTGGGGCCGTGGGACGGTCGACGATAAAGGCTCGCTCATCGGCCTGTTCGAAGCGATAGAGGCACTTGCGGCAAACGGGTTCCAGCCCAAGCGCGGCATCTACCTCGTGTCGGGGCATGACGAAGAGGCCGGCGGGTCGGGCGCTGTCGCGGCCGCTGCCAAGCTGAAGGCCGAAGGTGTTCGCGCGCTCTATACGCTCGACGAGGGCAGCGTGGTGCTGCGCGATACGCCGGTGATCGATGGCCCCGCGATCCTGATCGGCGTCGCCGAGAAGGGCTATGCGACGCTCAAGGTCACCGCCAATGCACCGGGCGGGCACAGCTCGATGCCCCCCGTCGAAACCGGTGTGACGACGCTGGCGCGCGCGGTGCTGGCAATCGCGGAAAATCCGTTCCCGATCGAGATGCGCGGCCCCGGCGCCGCGATGATCGAGGCACTGGCGGCGCACAAGGGCGGCACGACCGAACTCGCGGTCGCGAACCAGTGGCTGCTCGGTCCGGTGCTCAAAAAGCAGCTTTCGGCGTCGCCTTCGTCGGCCGCGGCCTTCCACACCACGATCGCGCCGACGATGTTGCAGGGTAGTCCCAAGGAGAATGTCCTCCCGCAATCGGCCAGCGCACTGATCAACTATCGCATCGCACCGTGGAACAGCTCGGCCGACGTGATGGCGCGGGCCAAGGCGGCGGTCGGTGACGCGCCGGTCGAATTGAGCTGGGTCAAGCCGCCGAACGAGCCGTCGCGCGTCTCGTCGAGCAACTCGCAAGGTTGGAAATATGTCGTCGCCGCCGCGCGTGCCGATGCGCCCGATGCCGTGGTGGCGCCCTATCTGGTCGTCGCGGCCACCGACAGCCGCAGCATGGAGCCGATTTCCGAGGATGTGTACCGCTTCATGCCGATGCATTTCACGCTGAAGGAGACTGCGATGATCCACGGCACCAACGAACATATGACGATCGACAGCTTCAAACGCATGATCGACTTCTATGCGCGGCTGATCGCAACATCGGCGGGGTGATCGATCTGGGAAAATAGTGGTCGGGGAGACAGGATTCGAACCTGCGACATCCTGCTCCCAAAGCAGGCGCGCTACCGGGCTGCGCTACTCCCCGACTACTGACCCGCGCCTTAGACAGGCTGCGGACACAAGTCTATCCCGCCCGCACAGCAGACAAAGAAAAAGGCGGCCTTCCCGAAGGAAGACCGCCCAAATCTCGTTTCAGTCAACGCCCCGAAGGGCTGCGACTTACTTCTTTTCTTCAGCCGGAGCAGCAGCGGCCGGAGCAGCAGCGGCGTCAGCCGGAGCAGCCGTGGCAGCAGCGGCGTCAGCCGGAGCAGCAGCTTCTGCACCAGCAGCAGCAGCGTCGGCACCAGCGGCAGCGGCTTCAGCGCCAGCAGCAGCGGCGTCGGCGCCTTCTTCAGCAACCGCTTCAGCGGCCGGAGCTTCGGTGGTGGCTTCTTCAGCAGCCTTTTCACCGCAAGCGGCGAGGGCGAACATGCTGGCAGCAACGGCGATAGCAGCAAACTTCTTCATGATGTGTGGGCTCCCTAAAATGCCTTAACGCGTCCGGGAAAACTTCCCGTACCGCGAGCCGCGGGATTTAGCCGTTCCGCATGAATCGTCAACAAAAATAATTGAGATGGTCCGGGCGCGCGGTATTCTGTCATTTCTCCGTCACACTCACGGAAGCTCGTCGTTCGTGCTGTTCGCAAGAATCGCCAGAGTCGCGGCCCAAACTGTCACATTTTGCCGCAATTGCGCGGGGTCGATCTTGTCGAGCGTGTCGTCGGGCGTGTGGTGCAGGTCGAAGTAACGTGTCCCATCTTGCGCCAGATCGACTGCCGGAACGCCGGCCTGAACAAGCGCGCCGATGTCGGCGCCACCGTTGGCGGGCTGCTTGCCCCGCACGACCCCGAACGGAGCGACGGCAGCGGCAATCTGGTCCGAAAGCGCTTTCGCGCTGTCGGGCAGCTTGAAGTCGACGCGCCACACGCGGTCGGCGCCGAAATCGGATTCGAGCGCGACGGCGTGCTTCTCTTTGCCATGCGCGTCGAAATAGGCCTTGCCGCCAAACACGCCGACCTCTTCGGCGCCCGCCCACAGGATACGGATCGTACGGCGCGGTTGGTCGGCGGTCATTACATGCTTGGCGGCGGCCGTGATGATGCCGCAGCCCGCAGCATCGTCGATCGCGCCGGTGCCCAGATCCCAGCTGTCGAGATGGCACGCGACGATCACCGGGCTGGCGGCGGGGTCGCTGCCGGGCACTTCGGCGATGACATTGCCCGAGCGCTGCTGCCCGAGGTTGCGCGGCGTCAGGAGCAGTTTCAACCGCAGCGGCGCGGCCGCCTGGCCCGCCTCGACGCGTTTCCATTGCCGTACCAATTGGTCGGCGTCGGGATTGGAGAGCGCGCCGGCGGGGATCGGCTTGACGCCCGCCTCGAAATTGGTGCCCCCGGTGTGCGGATTGCGATGGCTGTCGGTTCCGATCGAGCGGATCACGACGGCAACTGCGCCTTTCTTCGCCGCGACATTTGCGCCTGTGAAGCGCGCGCGGCCATATTGACCATAGCCGCTGCCGTCCTGCGCGGCCTTCATCTGATGATCGATAAAGACGATCTTGCCCTTCACGAGATCGCCGGGCGCCGCGACCAGCGCATCATAGCTCGCGAAATAGACGACATCGCCCTCCAGCCCCTTGGCTCCCGTCGAGGCGCTGGTGCCGAGCGCGGTGATGTGGAGCTTTTGCGGCTGGAACGGGCCGGTCAGCGATGCCTCTTCGGCACCGCGCACCCACGTCTGCATCATGAAGGGTTCTTCGCGCACATTCCGGAACCCCATTTCGGTGAGCCGCTTGACGCCCCAGCGCCGGGCCGCCGCCTCGGCCTCGGTCGCCGCCTGTCGCGGGCCGATTTCGGTCGTCAGCCCTTCGGTGATCGCCCAGGCAGGATCGTCGCCCTGCTGCGCGAGTTCGGCGGCGGTCGGCACCGTCTGGGCCGATGCGGCGGTGGAGAGGAGAAGGGCGGCGATCCCGGAAAGGCCGGCTGAGGTGCGGGGGATTTTCATGCCGCTTTCCTAACGGCGCGCCTCGCGCGCGCAAGCGCCGATTGCCAAGCCCGCGCCCATTCGCTAACCGGCGCGCAACTCAATCTCTCCCGGCCGCGCCCGCGGCCCAGCCTACACCGGAGCATATCCATGGCCGCCCAATATAGTTTCGTGATGAAGGGTCTGACCAAGACCTATCCCGGCGCGCAAAAGCCGACGCTGAACAACCTCAGCCTGCAATTCTATCCCGACGCCAAGATCGGCATCGTCGGCCCGAACGGCACGGGTAAGTCGACCTTGATGAAGATCATGGCGGGCATGGACACCGAATTCACCGGTGAAGCCTGGCCGGGCGAAAATATCACCGTCGGCTATCTGGCGCAGGAGCCCGAACTCGACCCGACCAAAACGGTCAAGGAAAACGTGATGGACGGCGTCCGCCCGGTCGCCGACATGATGGAGCGTTTCAACGAGATCAGCACGCTGATGGCCGATCCGCCGGAAGATGCCGATTTCGACGCGCTGATGGAAGAAATGGGCACGCTCCAGGAAAAGATCGACGCGGTCGACGGCTGGACGCTCGACAACCAGCTCGAAATCGCGATGGAAGCGCTTCGCTGCCCGCCGGGCGACTGGAGCGTCGAAAATCTCTCGGGAGGCGAACGCCGCCGCATCGCGCTGACGCGCCTGCTGCTCGAAAAGCCGTCGATCCTGCTGCTCGACGAACCGACCAACCATTTGGACGCCGAAAGCGTCGCGTGGCTTGAAAAGCATCTTGTCGACTATCCGGGCAACGTCATCCTCGTCACCCACGATCGCTACTTCCTCGACAATGTCGTGAACTGGATCCTCGAACTCGATCGCGGCCGCTATTTTGTCTACGAGGGCAATTATTCGACCTATCTCGAAAAGAAAGGCAAGCGCCTCGAGCAGGAATCGCGCGAGGACGCCGGTCGCCAAAAGGCGATCAAGGACGAGCTCGAGTGGATCCGCCAGTCGCCGAAAGCCCGACAGGCCAAGTCGAAGGCGCGTATCAAAAGCTTCGACCAGCTGGTCGAGGCGCAGGAAAAGCGTATCCCCGGCAAGGCGCAGATCGTCATCCAGGTCCCCGAACGCCTTGGCGGCAAGGTGATCGAGGTGGAGGGCATCTCGAAGGCCTATGGCGACAAGCTGCTCTTCGAAGACCTGTCCTTCACGCTTCCGCCGGGCGGCATCGTCGGTGTTATCGGTCCGAACGGCGCGGGCAAGTCGACTTTGTTCAAGCTGATCACCGGACAGGAAACCCCCGACAACGGCAGCGTGGCGATCGGCGACACCGTGCGCCTCGGCTATGTCGACCAGAGCCGCGACGCGCTCGACCCGAACAAGAATGTCTGGGAAGAAATCTCGGGCGGCTCCGAAATGATGAATATCGGCAAGCACGAGATGCAGACGCGTGCTTATGTGGGCGCCTTCAACTTCAAGGGCGTCGACCAGCAGAAAAAGGTCGGCCAGCTTTCGGGCGGTGAACGCAACCGCGTCCATATGGCCAAGATGCTGAAACAGGGCGGCAACGTGCTGCTGCTCGACGAACCGACCAACGACCTCGACACCGAAACGCTCGCGGCGCTTGAAGAGGCGCTCGAAAATTTCGCGGGTTGCGCGGTGGTCATCAGCCACGACCGCTTCTTCCTCGATCGCCTCGCGACCCACATCCTCGCGTTCGAGGGCGACAGCCACGTCGAATGGTTCGAAGGCAATTTCGAATCCTATGAAGAGGACAAGATCCGCCGCCTCGGCGACGATGCGACGCGCCCGCACGCGACGTCGTACAAGAAGCTGACGCGCTGATCCCGATGGGGGAGGCGGCTCCGATCTCGTCGAGCGCGATCCGCATGGATGCGGACGCGCTCAACGCCTTCATGGCCGAGGCCTTCCCTCATTCGGTGCCCGGTTCGCGCGGTCATGTCGTTTCGGCGGTGCCCGGTCATATCCAGGCCCGCCTCGATCCCAACGAGAAGGCGCTCAGGCCCGGCGGGCTGATCTCGGGCCCGACGCAAATGGGCTTCGCCGATATGGCGGCCTATGCGCTCGTCCTCGCACACATCGGTCCCGTCGCGATGGCGGTGACGAGCGCGCTCAACTATCAGTTCCTGCGCCCGTGTCGGCCGGGGCCGCTGTTCGCCGACGCACATATGCTGCGCCTCGGCAAACGGCTGGCGGTGATGGATATTCGCATCTGGACCGACGATGTCGACAAGCCGGTCGGTCAGGCGAATGTGACCTACGCGATTCCTTAATATTCCAGCGACGGATACCAGTCGGTCCCGCGGCCCGACGGTGTGAGGTCGAGGATCGACCACAGGCTGGCGATATCGGGGGCGTCGCGCGGGTCCTGTCCCGGATCGGCCATTTCGGCGGTCATCTCGCTCTTCCAGAACAGCCGGATGCCGCTGCCGTTGCGCTTGAACACCGCCAGCGCCGGATTCTCGCTGCCATCGGCATTGAGCAGGCGAAAGTCCTTGGCATAATCGTCGCCGACCGTCTGGACGAAATCGAGCGCCTGCCAGCCGCGTTCCTGCGCGAACGCCTTTTGCCGCTCGACCGGGCTGCGCCCCAGGATTTTCAACGCGACGCGTTGCTTGATGTCGTTGCCATTGCCGTTCACCGCGCCGAGCCAGTTGGTGCACATCGGGCAGGGACGTTCGCGGTCGGGACCGTACATCCAGAAATAGGTGACGAGCGTATCATGATCGCCGAACAGGTCGGCGAGCCCGAGTTCGGCGCCGTTCGCATCCCTGAACCGATAGTCCTTCATCAGCGGTCCGGGGGGCAGCTGACGCCGCTGCTCGGCGACGCGCGTCATCCGGCGTCGCAGGTCGATTTCTTCCGCAAGCAGCGATTTACGGGCTTTGGTGTAGGATTCATCTTCGCCGGGAAATGCACGTCTACGGGAAGCAAGCGCCGGCGCAGCCGACAGGGTTTGGCGAAGGGCCATCCAATTCTCCTTTTTGGGAGAACGTGCGATTCAGGCGATTGTTGCCGCAGCGTTTCACAATTACCCGCAGCCAAGCCTCGCTTCGTCGCCAATCAGGCGGGCGCGATTTCCCATAGGATCAGTTTAGTTGCCTGAACATTCTCGCGTGCCTTTGTGCCTTCCAGCCGCGTAAGCTTGGCGTCACCCTTGAGTGCGCTCATTTCAAACATCGCATCGATCACGACGACTTCGCCGCTGCCTACCTCAAGCTCCATCGTACCCGCATTGGCCATCAGTCCCTTGGCCATCGCGGCGTGCAGTCGATGCGTGCCGGGCGCGACGTCGGCCATCAGCATTTGCCCCGACTTGATCTGCCCTTTAGCGGTGTCGTCGAGCGTGACGTTCATTCCCTGCAGCGCGGCGACGAAGCCGCGGCGCGTCACATAGATGCGCCCCTTTCCTTCGGGAGCACGCATCGCGCGGGCATCGGCGAGCGTCGCGGTGTCCGCTTTCCTACCCGATTTGTTGCTCGACAATGACCAGGCGATCAGCCCAACGATCGCAACGAGGGTGAGGACCGAAAAGGTCAGCATGGCGCTCGTCGAGAGCGATTGAGCAAGAGCTGGCCCGAGCAATGCCCCGACGACGGCCGCGACAAAAATCATCGTCACCCAGAATGTGTTCTTGCTCATATCGCCTCCTGTTCAGGCGGGGGCAAATTCTCCCGTCGCCTCGTCCATCACATGCAGCACGCCGTCACTGATCGCGAAAAAGGCGCCGCGCAGTTTCAAGGTGCCCCGCCGTACCTTTTCCTGAATGCAAGGAAAAGTCATGAGATTGTCAAGGCTTACTCGCACCGCTGCAAGCTCCATGGCACGTCCGGCTTCGCGATTGTCGATGTCGGAATGCTCGCTGCGGACCTGCTCGCTCGCATCGTCGAGCATCGCGATCCAGTCGGCGATGAAGCCGCCGCGTCCGGGCTCCGCGCCCGCCATCGAGCGATGCAAAGCAGCATGGCAGCCGCCGCAAAGGCCATGCCCCATCACGACGATTTCCTCGACCTTCAGGAACTGGACCGCAAATTCGAGCGCAGCGGAGACGCCGTGACGCCCCGGCGTCGTCTCGAACGGCGGAACCAGCGCCGCGACGTTGCGCACGACGAAGATTTCGCCGGGATTGGTGTCGAAAATCTGCGACGGTTCGGATCGGCTATCCGAACAGGCGATCACCATCACCTTGGGCGATTGCCCCTCGGCAAGCTGTCCCCAACGTTCGCGTTGCTGTGCCCAACCGCCGTTACGGAAACGCCGGTACCCCTCGATCATGTCGGTAAAGTGAGTCATGCAGGCGCCTTAGCATAGGTAGAGAGGTTGAGAAGAGGCGCGTGCACGACTATGTGGGCGACATGAACGCTCCAGCATCCCCAGCATCGACTCCCAGCCAGCGCCAGCGCAAGCCCGACTGGATTCGCGTCAAGGCGCCGACCAGCCCCGGTTATGCCGAAACGCGCAAGCTGATGCGCGAGCTCAACCTTCATACCGTTTGCGAGGAAGCCGCCTGCCCGAACATCGGCGAATGCTGGACGAAAAAGCATGCGACGGTGATGATCCTCGGTGACACCTGCACGCGCGCCTGCGCCTTCTGCAATGTGAAAACGGGTATGCCGCGCCCCGTCGACCTGCTCGAACCCGAACATACCGCGATTGCCGCGGCGAAAATGGGACTCAGCCACATCGTCATCACCTCGGTCGACCGCGACGATCTGCCCGACGGCGGCGCTAGCCAGTTCGTGAAGGTCATCAACGCGCTGCGCCGCGAGACGCCGCAGACGACGATCGAGATCCTGACGCCTGACTTTCGCAACAAGCCCGAAAGCGCCGTTGCCGCGATCGTGGATGCGCGGCCCGACGTCTATAATCACAATCTCGAGACCGTCCCGCGGCTCTATCCGACGATCCGCCCCGGCGCGCGCTATTATGCGTCGCTACGCCTGCTCGAAAGCGTCAAGCGGCGCGATCCGTCGATCTTCACCAAGTCGGGCATCATGCTGGGCCTCGGCGAGGAACGGATGGAGGTGCATCAGGTGATGGACGACATGCGCAGCGCCGACATCGATTTCATGACGATGGGCCAGTATCTCCAGCCGACGCCGAAACATGCAAAGGTCGCAGAGTTCGTGACCCCGCAGGCGTTCGACGCCTATGCGCAGATCGCGCGCGCCAAGGGCTTTCTGCAGGTCGCTTCGTCGCCGCTGACGCGCTCGAGCTATCATGCCGGCGACGATTTCGAACGGATGCGCGCCGCCCGCGAAGCGCAGCTGGCGCGCGTCAAGGCGGACTGACGGACCTTTGCCTCGGCATCACGAAACCCGCGTCCTGCCGTATAGCGACGAGCAGATGTTTGCGCTCGTCACCGATATCGAGCGCTACCCCGAATTCCTCCCGTGGGTCGTCGCGCTGCGCATCCGCAGCGACAGCGAGCATGAGGCGGTCGCCGACATGATCGTCGGTTTCAAGGGGCTGCGCGAAAGCTTTTCGTGCCGCGTCCACAAGGAACGGCCGCGCGAGGTTTGCGTGAGCTATATAGACGGACCGATGAAGCATCTGAACAATGAATGGCATTTCCAGCCCGCCGAGAGTGGGGGATGCCGCGTCGATTTCCTCGTCGATTTCTCGTTCCGTAGCCGGATGTTCGAGGCGCTGGCGGGCCAGATGTTCGACAAGGCGTTGCGCAAGATGATCGCGGCGTTCGAAACGCGCGCCGACGATCTTTACGGCGCGGGGAGCGCGATGTCCTCCGACGGCCGCAGTTCGTCCCTCTCGGGCTGAAGCAGGTCGAGCGCGAACAAAGTCGCATGATGGCGGATCGCCGCGCGATCGGTCGATTCGAATTGGACGCGCTGGGTGAAATAATCGTCGGGATCCTGCCCACGCAGCGCGCGCGCAAAGACGACCTGGCCGACCGGCTTCTTTTCCGAACCGCCGCCCGGTCCTGCGATCCCGGTGATCGCGACCGCGACATCGGCATCGCTATTCGCCAGCGCTCCAGTCGCCATCGCCCACGCGGTGGCGAGCGAGACCTCGCCAAAGGTTTCGAGGATTTCGCTGCTGACGCCGAGCTGGCTCTGCTTCGCATGGCCCGAATAGGTAACGAAGCCGGCGCTGAACACGTCCGAACTGCCGGCAATATCGGTCAGCGCGACCGAGACCATGCCGCCGGTGCAGCTTTCGGCGACGGCGACTTTGCGCCCCGCCGCGCGGTTGTTCGCAAGCACGGTGGTTGCAAGGTCGTCGCGCGCGGCAAGGCGCGTTTCAGCATCGGACAGCAAGGTTTAATTCTCCGGAAGTTGTAAGGTCGCAACGGCCTGCGCAGCGATCCCCTCGCGGCGGCCGGTGAAGCCCAGCCGCTCTGTCGTTGTCGCCTTCACACTAACTCGTTCAAGCGGAATCGCAAGGATTTCGGCAATGCGTGCGCGGATCGCGGCACGGTGCGGGCCGATCTTCGGGGCTTCGGCGATGATCGTCAGATCGACATGGTCGATCCGCCCGCCGCGCGCCGACACGCGATCGGCGGCGAAGGACAGGAAGCGGTGCGATGCCGCGCCGCGCCATTGGGCGTCGCTCGGCGGAAAATGGTCGCCGATGTCGCCGTCGCCGAGCGCACCGAGGATTGCATCGGTCAGCGCATGAAGCGCGACATCGGCATCACTATGACCATCAAGCCCATGACTATGCTCGATTTCCACCCCGCCGATCCACAGCGGCTTGTCGGTGACAAGGCGATGGACGTCATATCCCATGCCGACTGCGGTTCGCATCGTGCCAATCCCCAAAAGCCCCGCGAGGACCGCTATATCCTCGGCATATGTCAATTTATGGAGCCGCGCGTCGCCGGGGACCGCGGCGACGGCAAGGCCAAGGCGGCGAACGAGCTGCGCATCGTCGGTCGCCGCGGCTTCGACGGCTTCGGCATGCGCGCGGCGCAAGATGCCCAGCCGAAAGCCCTGCGGAGTCTGGACGCGCGCCAGGACACTCCGGTCGACCACGTCGCCCGCCTCGTCGTGCGCCTGCTCGACGAGTGTATCGGGGACCGGCAAGGTCGGGATCACCGCCTCGGCGGTTCGCAGGGCGGCGAGCAAGCGGTCGATGACTTCGATACTCACGCCAGGCCGCGCGGCGTCGTGCACAAGCACCAGCGCGTCGTCGTCCCAATCGGTTAGGACCGCAAGTGCATTGCCGACCGATTGCTGGCGTTCGGTGCCGGGATCGGCGGAAATCCAATCCGCCGGCAGTGGGTTGACCGCCGCCACGACGTCACTATTCGCCACCAGCACGCCGCTGTCGACCGAGGGATGCGCCGAAAAAGCGTCGAGGCTCCACCGCAGCACGGGCTTGCCGCCAAGCATCGCCAGCTGCTTCGGTAAGCCAAGGTCCGCACGCGTTCCTTGGCCGCCGGCGAGCAGCACGACCGCAACGCGCGGCGACGGGGAAGGGGTGGACTCACTCATCTGCCGCGCCGGTTAGCGCAGCCGCGCCTTGCGGGAAAGCGGCTTAGCGTGTACGGGCTGCTCAAATTTTAGGCAATTTGACGAAAGCTCCCCGCCATGGCGCCGCTGCGGCCCATTCAGATCGGCAATATCACCATCGCGGATCCAGTGATCCTCGCGCCGATGACGGGCGTCTCCGATCTGCCGTTCCGCAAGCTCGTCCGCCATTATGGCTCGGGGCTCAACGTCACCGAGATGATCGCGAGCCAGGCCGCGATCCGCGAGACGCGCCAGTCGATCCAGAAAGCGGCATGGGATCCGGTCGAAGAGCCGGTGTCGATGCAACTCGTCGGCTGCACGCCCTATGAAATGGGCGAGGCCGCCAAACTCAACGAAGATCGCGGCGCCGCGATCATCGACATCAACATGGGCTGCCCGGTGCGCAAGGTCACCAACGGCGATGCGGGCTCGGCGTTGATGCGCGACCTGAAACTTGCCGCCGCGCTGATCGATAGCTGCGTCAAGGCGGTGAAGGTGCCGGTGACCGTCAAGATGCGCATGGGCTGGGATATCGACAGTCTCAACGCCCCCGAACTCGCACATATTGCAGAGGATCTCGGCGCAAAGCTCGTCACCGTCCACGGCCGCACGCGCAACCAGATGTACCGCGGCGAGGCCGACTGGCGCTTTATCCGGACGGTCAAGGATGCGGTATCGATCCCGGTGATCGCCAATGGCGACATCTGCTCGGTCGACGATGCACGCGCCGCGCTGGAGCAGAGCGGCGCCGATGGCGTCATGATCGGCCGCGGCGCTTATGGCCGGCCCTGGCTCTTGGGGCAGGTCATGGCGGCGCTGCGCGGCGAAAACCCGCGCCCCGACCCCGGCATCGACGAGCAATATGACGTCATCACATCGCATTACCGCGCGATGATCGACCATTATGGCGAAGTGACCGGGGTCAATATGGCGCGCAAGCACCTCGGCTGGTACGTCAAGGGCGTGCATGGATCGGCCGAATTCCGCAACAAGGTCAACCAGATCCCCAGCAGCCGCGACGTCCTCGACGCGCTCGAGCAATTTTACACGCCTTTCCTGAGCAAGGCGGCGGCGTGACCACGCTCACGTCGAGCATCCCGAGCTTCGACCACGACGAACTGATCCAGTCGCACCCCGTTCCCACGCTGCTCATCGATGGTGGTGGCGTCGTTCTGTTCGTCAACGCCGCCGCCGAACAGCTTTGCAACGTCAGCCGCTCGGCGATGGTCGGCCGCGTCGTCTATGACGTCATCCACATGGATCGCAGCTATCGCCAGCGGATGAGCGACGCCGCGACATCGGCGCTTTTCGCGCACCGCACCGAGATTTCGGCGGGTGGCCGCCGGTCGATCTTCGTTGACATGCAGATGGTCCCCTATGGCCAGAGCGGCCACCGCATCCTTGCGCTTGTGCCATCGCAAAGCGATTCCGAGCTGATGGGAGGTGCGATCGGCCGTTCGGGCCGCGCGGCGGGCGCCGCGGCGTCGATGCTGGCGCACGAGATCAAGAACCCGCTCGCGGGCATTAAGGGTGCGGCGCAGCTGCTCGCGCGCAAGACCGACGCCAGTGGTGAGCGCTTCACGACCTTGATCTGCGCCGAGGTCGACCGCATCGCGACGCTGATCGACCAGATGGAGCATTTTTCGCGCGGGCAACCGATCGCCTGCGGCCCGATCAACCTCTATCAGCCGATCCACCAGGCGATGGAAACCGCGCGCGCACGCCAGTTTCCGGGGGTTCGTTTTGCCGAAGATTTCGATCCATCGCTGCCACTGGTCCACGGGAACCATGACGCCATGGTGCAGATATTGCTCAACCTCGTGACCAATGGCTGCGAGGCGGTCGGCGGGCGCGACGACGGCGTCGTCCGGCTGACGACGGCATACCGGCACGGCCTGTCGATCGACAATGGCGACGGGCGCGGCCGTATCGCGCTGCCGATCGAGGTCAGCGTCAGCGACAATGGCCCCGGCGTTCCCGCCGACATTCGCGGTGACCTGTTCGCGCCGTTCGTCACGACAAAGCGCGAGGGAAGGGGACTCGGCCTCGCGCTCGTCGCCAAGCTGGCGCGCGACATGGGCGGCACCGTGCAGCATATGCGCGACGGCGACTGGACAAGTTTCCGCGTCCATCTGCCGGTCGCGCAAAAGGAACGATCGGCATGAGCCAAGGCAAGACCATCCTGCTCGTCGAGGATGATCCGGCGATCGCAATGATCATCCGCGAGACGCTCGTCGGCGAATGCGGCCGCTTCGCATCGGTTGCCAGCATCGCCGAACGCAACGCCTGGCTCGCCGACAACCGGCCCGATCTCGTCATCACCGACGTCGTCCTGCCCGACGGCGACGGCATCGATTCGTTGCGGGTCGACGCGCATACGCCGGTGATCGTCCTGTCGGCGCAAAACACCCTCGACACCGCGGTGCGCGCGACGGGCATCGGCAGCTATGATTATCTCCCCAAGCCGTTCGATCTCGACGAACTGACCGCCAGCGTCCGTGCCGCACTGCAACGCCGGGCGGAGCCCGCAACACGAGATGCCGCAGCGCCCGCCGACAGCCATGGCCTCGTCGGTCGCGCGCCCGCGATGCAGGCGGTGTATCGCACGATTGCGCGGCTCGCCTCGAACGATCTTGCGGTGTTGATTCTGGGCGAATCGGGGACGGGCAAGGAGGTCGTAGCACGCGCGATCCATGCGACGGGTCTCCGCCGCACCGGGCCGTTTGTCGCGATCAACATGGCCGCGATCCCGCGCGAATTGATCGAGGCCGAGCTGTTCGGGCACGAAAAGGGCGCCTTTACCGGCGCGCACAGCCGCAATGCCGGGCGCTTCGAACAGGCTGCCGGCGGCACGCTCTTCCTCGATGAAATCGGCGACATGCCGCTCGAGGCGCAAACGCGGCTGCTCCGTGTCCTGCAAAGCAATGAATATTCGACCGTCGGGGGCAGCCAGGCGCTGCGCGCCGACGTCCGCGTCATCGCCGCCACGCACCGCGACATGCGCACGCTCGTCGCCGACGGCCGCTTCCGCGAGGATCTCTTCTACCGCCTCAACGTCATCCCGGTCACCTTGCCGCCGCTCCGTGACCGGCGCAGTGACATCGCCGCGCTCGTTCGCCATTTTGTCGAGGCCGGGCGCAGCTCGGGGCTGCCCGATCGCCAGTTCGCGCCGGCGGCAATGCAATGGCTCGAACGCTACGACTGGCCGGGCAACGTCCGCGAGCTTGGTAATGTCGTCCAACGGCTCGCGGTCTTGTCGCGTGACGTCACCGTGACCGTGCGCGATGTCGAAACGGTGCTGCATGAGAGCGGTGAAGGTGGCGGTGCGGTGGAGCCCGCAGCGCTGATCGCGCGCGCGGTTGACGACTGGGCACGCGAGCAGATGGCCGAGGCCGCGGGCGACGGCGATATCCACGAACAGCTCGAGGCGATCGTCGAAGCGGCGCTTTTTCGCCGGGTTTTGCGCGACGTTCGCGGCAACCAGCTGGAGGCGGCGCGGCGCCTCGGCATCAACCGCAATACGTTACGCAAACGCTTGGGGCAGCTCGATATCGATCCCGCACATCCTTGATCGGCAAGGAAAAGGCTGAGAATCGACGCAATCGCGAGACAGTTCCGCAGTTTGTGTGTTTTCTATGCAACAGGATTGTCGTAACGTCGCAACAATGACGCAATCCCCCCCTGTGGCTCTAGAGATGGATTCGAACGGCCAGGAAGAGCGTTCGGGCTTCTGGCGCTTTGCCGTGCCCGAATATTACGCGCTCGCCGTCATCGTCAGCGTCGCGAGTGCGACCTATATCTTTGTGACCGGCGATGCGCAGAGCGAACGGTTGCTGACGCCCGCGCTCGTTGCCGCGATCATGGTCGTCAATCTCGTACCGGCTATGGCGCTGATCGTTCTGATCGGCAGTCGCGTTGCGCGCGCGCGCGCGGTACGGTCGATGGCGGGCGGAAACGGCCGCCTTCACGTCCGGCTTGTTGCGCTCTTTTCGCTCATCGCCGCGGCCCCGACGCTGCTGGTCGTGATCTTTGCCTCCTTGCTGTTCCAGTTTGGCGTCGATTTCTGGTTCTCGGACCGATCACGCGGCATGTTCGAAAATGCGGCGAGCCTGGCCGAGGGCTATTACCAGGAAAACCAGCGTCAGGTCGGCGCGAATACCTTCGCCATGGCGACCGATCTCGGCAAGCAATTGAGCCAATTTTCGGCCGATAGCCCCAAATTCACGGAATATTATTTTCAGCAGGTGGTTGTCCGCAGTTTGAATGAATCGGCGATTATCGAGATCGGTCGGGATGGCGTCGCGCGCACGGCGGCCGCGGTCAGCCCCGACGATCGGGCGGCCGAGAATCGTCTGAATTCAGAGATGGTCGGTCGCCTCGATGCCGGCGAAGACGTCGTCGTCAGACGGCAGGCCAACCGGATCGAAGCCGCAGCGCGGCTCCCCGGCACCGATCGGGCCTATGTCTATGCTTCGCGCGACATCAATGTACCGGGTTTTCAGCAAGCGGATCGCGCAGGGGCGGTGCTCGCCGACTATAATAGCCTGTTCGAGCGCTCGCAGCAGCTCCAGCTTCAATTCAACGGCGCGCTTTATCTTGGCTCGCTGCTGCTCCTCGCGCTCGCCGTGATCGCGGCGATCGTCGTCGCCGACCGTATCGTCCGTCCGCTCGGCACCCTGATCGGCGCGACGCGCACAGCTGCGGGTGGCGATCTGTCGGTACGGGTCACGCCGCCGGCGCGCGACGACGAGATTGCCGTGCTGACGCGTGCCTTCAACCGAATGACCGAGCAGTTGGAGGGGCAAACCGGCGCGCTCGTCAATGTGAACGAGCAGCTCGAAGCCCGGCGGAGCTTTATCGAAGCGGTGCTGAGCGGCGTATCGTCGGCAGTGGTATCGGTTGACGCCGATCGCCGCATCCTGCTCGCCAATGCCGCGGCGGAGCGCTTGATCTGCCAGTCGGCGGAATGCCTGACCGGCCAGCCCCTGGACGCTGTCGCACCCGAATTGGTTCGCTTGCTGATCGGCGACGAGCGCGAGGCGATCGTTCAGCTCTCACGCAAGGATGCCGAACCCGCGACGCTCGCCGCGAAAGCGGTCGCGCAGGGCGACGGCTTTGTCCTGAGCTTCGAGGATATCACCCAGCAATTGCTCGACCAGCGCCGGGCGGCCTGGTCCGACGTCGCGCGGCGCATCGCGCACGAGATCAAGAATCCGCTGACTCCGATCCAGCTGGCGGCCGAGCGGCTCCAGCGGCGCTTTGGAGACAAGGTTGAGGGTGATGCCGCGACCTTCCGCAAACTGACCGATACGGTGATCCGCCAGGTTCACGACATGCGGCGGATGGTCGACGAATTTTCGAGCTTCGCCCGCATGCCCAAGCCGACCTTCGGGGTCGAGGATGTCCGCGATATCCTGCGTCAGGCGGTGTTTCTGTTCGAAGTCGCGAAGCCCGACATCGCTTTTGCGGTCAAAACGCCCGCCGAGATCGAGTCGCTCGTCTGCGATCGCCGCTTGCTGTCGCAGGCGCTGACGAATATTGTCAAAAATGCCGTCGAAGCAATTGAGGAAAAATCGAAAAATTCGGATATCGTGCCGGTCGGGCATATCGGTGCCGAACTCGATATCGGCATCGACGGTGAATTGACGATCCGCGTCACCGACGATGGCATCGGGCTGCCCGAGGCGCGCGACGAGATTGCGGAACCTTATATGACGACGCGCCAGGGCGGGACGGGGCTCGGTCTCGCGATCGTCAAAAAGATCGTCGAACAACATTATGGCGAACTGGAATTTTCGGACAATCCGGCGGGGCAGGGGACATGCGTTACCCTGACGCTCCATCCCGACCGGCTGCGGCCTTTGGCCGGCAAGGGCGGGGAGACAGGCATGGGGCATAGTGAATCGGTTCCCGGACGCGTCCGGAACCGCCAGGATAGAGAAGATCATGGCGCTTGATATTCTAATCGTCGACGACGAACGCGACATCTGCGACCTCGTCGCCGGCGTCATGGAAGACGAAGGTTATGAGGCGCGCACCGCGTCGGACAGCGATTCGGCGCTCGAAGCGATCCGTCAGCGGCGGCCGTCGCTCGCGCTGATCGACGTGTGGTTGCAGGGGTCGCGGCTCGACGGGCTCGGGCTGGTCGAGGCGATCAAGGCGTTCGATCCGACGCTGCCGATTATCGTCATTTCGGGCCATGGCGGGCTCGACACGGCGGTTGCGGCCATCCGCCGCGGCGCTTTCGATTTTATCGAAAAGCCATTCGAGGCGTCGCGCCTGCTCCATCTCGTCGCGCGAGCGACCGAGAATGAGCGGCTGAAATTCGAATATGAGCAGTTGCGCGAAAAGGCCGGGCCGTCGGACGAGCTGACGGGCACGAGCGCTGCGATCAACAACGTCCGCGCGACGCTGAAACGCGTGGCGAGCACGGGAAGCCGCGTGCTGATCACCGGCGCGCCGGGCGTCGGCAAGGAAGTCGCCGCGCGCGTGCTGCACGGGTGGAGCGGGCGGCAAAATGCACCTTTCCGTGTCATTTCGTCGGCGCGCATGGACCCCGAGACGGTCGAAACCGAATTGTTCGGCTCCGAAGCCGAGGACGGGTCGATCCGCGTCGGGCTGCTCGAACAGGCGCATGGCGGCACGCTGTTCCTCGACGAGGTCGCCGACATGCCGCTGACCACGCAGGGCAAAATTTTGCGCGTGCTGACCGATCAGAGCTTTACCCGTGTCGGGGGGCGCACGATGATCCGCGTCGACGTCCGCATCATTTCGGGGTCGGCGCGCGATTTGATGACCGAAATTGCCGAAAGCCGGTTTCGCGAGGACCTCTACTACCGGCTGAACGTCGTGCCGGTCCACATCCCGCCGCTGCGCGAGCGCCGCGACGATATCGCGAGCCTGTGCGACCATTACATCGGCCGTTACGCCGCGGACCGCCGCGTTGCGCCGCCGGAGATCAGTTCCGAGGCGATGGCGGCGCTTCAGGCGCATGAGTGGCCGGGCAATGTCCGCGAGCTGCGAAACGTGATCGAACGCGTTATGATTTTGGCCCCGAGCGACCGCCTGGCGCGGATCGACGCCGACATGTTGCCCGCCGAACTGGTGCGCGGTGGGACCGATATCCTGCCCAATTCGGAATCGATCACCGCAATTCCGTTGAAAGAGGCGCGCGAGAATTTCGAACGCGAATATCTGCGCATCCAGATCAACCGCTTTTCGGGCAATATCTCGCGCACCGCGACCTTCATCGGAATGGAACGGTCCGCACTGCACCGCAAACTGAAACTTTTGGGGCTTACCGAGAGTTCGGACGGCGAGGGGTAGCGGCTTTGCGCTAGACCTTCGGCGACCTTTGCCGCATATTGCGTGCGAATAAGGTCTCAATAGCCGGAAAACCGGCACCATACCCGCGGTTCTACCGCCAAAAACAGGAGGCAAATGTGTCCGATAAAAACCAGAATCTCCAGGATATTTTCCTCAACGCCCTTCGCAAGAGCAAGACGCCGGTGACCATGTTCCTGGTCAAGGGTGTGAAGCTGCAGGGCATTATCACCTGGTTCGACAATTTCTCGCTGTTGCTCCGCCGCGACGGTCAGTCGCAGCTGGTATACAAGCACGCGATCTCGACCGTGATGCCGTCGCACGACTTCGACCTGTCGCTTCTTGGAGACAATCTGCGCGATGCGCCGGCGAGCAAGGGCAAGGCGCTGCAGGACGTATTCCTCAACGCGGTGCGCAAGTCGGACGAGTCGGTGACGATGTTCCTCGTCAATGGCGTGATGCTGCAGGGCGATATCGTCGCCTTCGATCTGTTCTGTATGCTGCTCGAGCGCGAGCGCCAAGTTCAGCTCGTCTACAAGCACGCGATTTCGACCGTTCAGCCGAACGGCCCGATCAACCTGACCGACAGCGAGCCGGACGCCGAAGCGGACAACGCCTGATCGACCCGATAGCCGACAATGAAGACGAGGTAACGCGCGGCGCAGCCGCGCTTATCGTCGTGCCCGAATGGCATAGCCAGCGGCTTGCCCGCGATCTCGACGCGCGCGCCGAGGAGGCGCGGGGGTTGGCACTTGCGATCGGGCTCGACGTCGTCGCGGTGCACACGCTCCGTCTGCGTCAGACCCGCGCCGCGACCTTGCTCGGCGTGGGCCAGATCGAGGCGATTACGCCCGATATCGCGGCAAAGGGCGTACAACTGGTTGTTGTCGATGCGGCGCTCAGCCCGATCCAGCAGCGGAACCTCGAAACCGCATTTGGTACGAAGGTCATCGACCGGACCGGATTGATCCTCGAAATCTTCGGCGAGCGCGCCGCGACCGCCGAAGGGCGGCTACAGGTCGAGCTCGCGCATCTCGATTATCAGGCGGGGCGGCTGGTGCGCAGCTGGACTCACCTCGAACGTCAGCGCGGTGGCTTCGGCTTCCTCGGCGGCCCCGGCGAAACGCAGATCGAGGCCGACAGGCGAATGATCCGCAACCGCATGGCGCGCATCCGCCGCAGCCTCGAAGACGCCCGCCGCACGCGCCAGTTGCAGCGGTCGAAACGACAGCGCGCGCCATGGCCCGTGGTTGCGCTCGTCGGTTACACCAATGCCGGAAAATCGACTTTCTTCAATCGGTTGACGGGAAGTGACGTCATGGCGGAAGATATGCTCTTCGCCACGCTCGACCCCACGATGCGCGAGATACGGCTGCCCGGGATAGACAAGGCGATCCTTTCGGACACGGTCGGGTTCGTGTCCGACCTGCCGACCGAACTCGTCGCGGCGTTCCGCGCGACGCTGGAGGAGGTCACGACCGCCGACCTCATCGTCCATGTCCGCGACATAGTCCATCCCGACAGCGAAGCCCAATATGACGACGTGCGCGCCATCCTGAACTCGCTCGGTGTGAACGGACCGCAGGACGACGGGGAGGGCGATGCGCCGCCCGCGATCCAGCAGGTCGAAATCTGGAACAAGATCGATACTGCCGATGACGAACGACGCGCAGCGATCGAAGAAATGGCGGCGCGACGCCCCGATGTCGCGCTGATCTCGGCGGTAACGGGCGAGGGCGTCGAGACTGCGCGCATCCTGATGGCGTCGCAATTGACCGCGCTGCATAAGGTGCAGCGCATCTATCTGACCTATAGCCAGGGCGAAGCGGCGGCGTGGCTCCACGCGCGCGGCGAGGTGCTGGCGGATGAACCTGAAGCCGAGGGGCATGTGCTGACCGTGCGGCTCGATCCCGCCGACAGCGCGCGGTTCGAGCGGCTATGGCCCTCTACGGACGTTCCGACGCCTTAACCGCCTGCCAATGGCTTTCCTGCACGTCGAGCGATAGCCCCGACAGGCTGCCGCCTGCACGCGCTTCCATCGCCGCAAAGCGGCGGGCGAATTTCATGTTGGCGTCGCGCAGCGCGCTCTCGGCATCGACGCCAAGGTGGCTGGCATAATTGACCACCGCGAACAGCAGGTCGCCGATCTCTTCGTGACGTTCGGCGTCATTGGCCGCGCCGGCGACTTCGAGAAGCTCTTCGGCGATCTTGTCGCGGGGGCCCTCGATGTCGGGCCAGTCGAAGCCGACACGCGCGGCACGACCTTGCAGCTTTTGGGCACGCAGCAGCGCGGGAAGCGACAGTGCGACCCCGGCCAGCGCGCCCGTCGGCCCGTCCGACGCGCGTTCGGCCGCCTTGATCTGTTCCCATTGCAACCGGACGTCGGCCGTCTTGCTGTCGCCGAAGATATGCGGATGGCGGCGTTCCATCTTGTCGCTGATCGCATTGGCGACATCGTCGAAGCCGAACAGGCCATCGTCGGTCGCAATCTGGCTGTGAAAGACGACCTGGAGCAACAGGTCGCCAAGCTCGTCGCATATGGCCGCTGGATCGCCGCCGGCGATCGCGTCGGCGACCTCATAGGCTTCTTCGATCGTGTATGGCGCGATGGTCGAGAAATCTTGCGCGAGATCCCATTCGCAGCCGCCATCGGGATCGCGCAGTTGCGCCATGATGGCGCGCAGGCGGTCGATGGGGGACTGTGTTGCCGTCTCGGTCATGCAATTATCCGATAATATATATTATGTTAAATGCGAGAAGATATTAGCAGGGATAAAGCCCCTGCTATGTCACCGCCTGCCATGTCCGAATGACGAGGAACACCAGCCCGAAGATCGCCACCCACGCCAATGCCATCTTGATCCAATCGGCCATCGGCAGGCGGCGTGCGATGAGCGAGCTCAGCACCAATGTGAATGCACCGGCGAACCAGAGTATCTGGACAGTCGTCTCTCCCGTCATAGCTGCACCTCCAGCCCGTCATATCCCGGTTCGACACCCGGCGGCAATTCGGCCGCAAGGTCGTCATAATCCATCGTATTGTCCATATGCGTGATAATCGCGCGCGGATTGCCGACCTTGGCAAGGCCTTCGAGCGTCATTGCGAGATGTGGATGCGTCGGATGCGGATAACGGCGCAGTGCATCGATCACGAACAGGTCGACGCCTTGGAAAAAGTCGACCATTTCGTCAGTAAACTTCGAAAAATCAGTTGCATAGGCGATCTTGTGCGCGCCATCGCTGAAGATCAGCCCGGACGCCTTGATCGGCCCGTGCGGCATTTCGATCGCCGACACTTCGATGGGACCGATTGGCTGATGATCGTGAAGGTCGATCGGATCGACCGACGCCGGATAGCCGGCGTTCCCGGCGAAAGCATAAGTGAAGCGCCACTTCAGGATGTCGAGCACATGGTCGCGCGCATAGACCGGAACCGCCGACCGGCGGAGATGCATGACCTGGCGCAGGTCGTCGAGCCCATGCGTATGATCGGCATGCTCGTGGGTCCAGATAACGGCATCGATTTCACCCACGCCTGCATCGAGCAACTGCAACCGCATATCGGGGCTGGTGTCGACAAGGATACGAAAGCCGCCCAGCGACACCATGATCGACGCACGGCTTCGCAGATTTCGTGGATTGTCGGGATCGCACTGCCCCCAGTCATTGCCGATGCGTGGCACGCCCGACGACGTGCCGCAACCGAGGATTCTGAGCCTCATGGCGCGTATGACGTCATGGCTGGGCCTTGTTGAAAAGCGCGTAGAAATTGGCGCTTGTCGCCGCCGCGAGCGCATCGGCGTCCTCGTCGCGCAGCTGAGCGAGGAACGCGAGTGTATCCGCCACAAAGGCGGGTTCGCCGGTTTTGCCGCGATGCGGGACAGGGGCGAGGAAGGGGGAATCGGTCTCGATCAGCAGGCGGTCTTGCGGCAGCCATTTTGCCGTCGCCTGGAGGTCGGTGGCGTTCTTGAACGTCACGATGCCCGAGATCGAGATGAAAAGCCCGAGATCGAGCGCCTTGCGGGCAAAATCGTCGCTTGCGGTGAAGCAATGGATCACGCCAGGGAAGGTCGCCCTGCCCATCTCTTCGCCGAGCAGCGACAACGTGTCCACCTCGGCATCGCGCGTGTGGACGATGATCGGCAGGCCGGTCTGCTGCGACGCGTGAATGTGGCGGCGAAAACTGTCCCGCTGCCGCGCCCGGTCGCTCTTGTCGTAATAATAGTCGAGCCCGGTCTCGCCAATCCCGATCACTCGGCGGTGTGCGGCACGTTCAGTCAGCTTGGCGGTGTCGACGTCGGGGTGATGGTCGGCGTCGTGCGGGTGGATCCCGACGCTCGCCCAGACGTCGTCGTTGGCTTCGGCGGCGGCGAGCACATCGTCCCATTCGCTTTCGCGCGTCGCGATGTTGAGCATTGCGGTGACGCCGCGCGCGCGCGCGCGGTCCAGCACCTCACCTTGCTGCTCGGCGAGGCCTTTATAGTTGAGGTGGCAGTGCGAATCGACGAGCATCAGGCCTCCCCTTCCCCTTCGGGCAGGTCGAGGCGCGGGAAGATCGGCACCGGCTGGCCGACGGTGAAACCGCTGGCGGCAAGATTTTCGAACCAGCCGTTGTCGGCAAGCGCCGCGGAATCGCGCGCATCCTCGGCAATACCCATCTGATCTAGCAGTTTGTCGGCGGCGGTCGGCACTACTGGCCGGATCGCGATCGCCAGCGTGCGAACCGCCTGGAACAATGTCATCAGCACCGCGCGCATGCGTTCGGGGTCGGTCTTGCGCAGCGCCCACGGTGCCTGCGTGTCGACATATTGGTTGCAGGCGAAGACGGCGCGGATCCAGTCTTCGAGGCCGATCGAGAAGGCCAGCTGTTCGAACTCGCGCGGCAAACGTACGGCCGCCATGTCCGCAATGTCAGCGAGCAGATCGACATCATCCTGCGCGGGCGCATAGTCGGCAGAAAGATTTCCATCCAAATTTTTGAAAATCATCGACAAACTGCGCTGTGCTAGATTGCCGAAGCTGTTCGCGAGGTCGGCGTTGGCGGTCCGCACGATCGCCTCGGCCGAATAGGTGCCGTCCTGGCCGAAGCTGACTTCGCGGAGCAGATAATAGCGCAGCGCGTCGACGCCGAACTGATCGGCGAGCGCCATCGGATCGACGACATTGCCGAGCGACTTCGACATTTTTTCGCCGCGGTTGAGCAGGAAGCCGTGGCCGAACACCTGCTTCGGCAGCGGCAGATTCGCGCTCATCAGGAAGGCCGGCCAGTAAACCGTATGAAAACGCACGATATCCTTGCCAATCATATGGATATTCGCCGGCCAGAATTTTCCGAAGTCGCTATCGGGATCGGGATAGCCCAGCCCCGACAAATAGGTGGTGAGGGCATCGACCCACACATACATCACATGGCCCGGCGAATCCGGCACCGGCACGCCCCAGTCGAAGCTGGTGCGCGAGACGCTGAGATCCTTGAGCCCGCCTTCGACGAAGCGCATCACCTCGTTGCGGCGGCTTTCGGGCCGGATGAAGTCGGGATTGTCGTTGTAGAGCGCGAGCAGCTTGTCCTGATAGTTCGACAGGCGGAAGAACCAGCTTTCCTCGACGGTCCAATCGACGGGCGTGCCCTGCGGCGAGAGGCGGATTCCCCCTTCCCCGTCGGTCAGCTCGCTTTCGTCGTAGAAAGCTTCGTCGCGGACCGAGTACCAGCCTTCGTAGCGGTCGAGATAAAGATCGCCATTCGCTTCCATAGCGCGCCAGATCGCCTGCGACGCGGCGTGATGCGCGGCGTCGGATGTGCGCATGAAATTGTCATAGCTGATATTCAGCCTGGCATACATCTCACGGAAATATCCTGACATTTCGTTAGCAAGGTCGATCGTAGCGCGCCCTTGGTCACGCGCCGTCTGGAACATCTTTAGCCCATGTTCGTCGGTGCCGGTAATCAGGCGCACGTCGCGCCCGCGCGCGCGCTGGCAACGGGCCATGACGTCGGTCGCGATCGCTTCATAAGCGTGGCCGATATGCGGACGGCCGTTGGGGTAGCTGATCGCGGTGGTGATGTAGAAAGGTTCTGTGTTTTCGGACATGGGCGCGCCTTAGCCGTTGGCGCGCGCAAGGGAAAGCGTCAGCGTGCGGTTTGCCCCGCGCGCGGCGCCAGCTCGGCGAGGCAGTTGCCGATTTCGAATCCAACCATCGCGCCGTCATACGATCCGCGGATGGCATCGCGGACCGTGCGTTGGACGCGGTCCCACTGCGCAAGGATCGGCGCGATCTCGGCCACCGGCCGTTCGCGCGCGAGCCGGGCGAGCAGCCCGGGAACGATGTCGATCACCAGTTCGAGCCTGGCGCGATTGCTGGTCCCACCGACTTCGCGTGCGAGCGCCTCGCGCAGCCGGTTCTCGGGATCTCCCGATGTGGCAATGGCGAGCAATTTCTTCTCCATCACCGCGACGTCGCTTTCGATCAGCGCGAGCGCCTTGCCCGGCACGCCCCCCGACGCGGCGACGATGGCGCGCACCTCGGTCATTTCGAGTATCGGGCGCAGTTCGTGCAGCCACGACAGCATGACGTCATGTCCAACCGGCTGAAAACGCAGCGTTCGGCACCGCGAGCGGATGGTCGGGAGCAGGCGCCCTGGTGAATGGCTGACGAGGAGGAAGAGCGTCTTTGCCGGCGGCTCCTCGAGCGTCTTGAGCAGCGCGTTCGCACCGTCGGTCTCAAGATCGTCGACCGCATCGACAATGATCACGCGCCACTCGCCGAGCGATAGCGAGAGGTGCAGGCGGCGGATCATCTGCCGCACCTGCTCGATCGTGATGTTTCGCGCGAGTTCCTTGGCCTTGTCTTTGGGCTGACGCGCGAGGCGGAGAATCTCGGGGTGGTTTCCGGCATCGACGAGGCGCCCTGCAGCATCGTCGCCGGGATCATCGAGGCCAATCGCCTGTCCGTCGCCGCCACGACCATGCGTGACGAGAAAGCGCGCGACACGCTCGGCGAAGGCGCCCTTCCCCATTCCCTGCGGTCCGGCGAGGAGCCACGCGTGATGAAGGCGGCCGCCCTGCCAGGCTTCAAGAAAGGCCATTTCGGCATCCTGATGGCCGATCATCACAGCCATTCCGCGAGCTCGGCCACGATCGCTGCGGTAACCTCTTCGGCGGGGGCATCTGCCCCGACGATCCGCCAACGGGCGGGCTCGGCCTCGGCCATTTCGACGAAGCGCGCAGCAAGGCGTGCCTGATAGTCCGCGGGCTTGTTGCCCATCCGGTCGCTGCCGCCGCGTTCGGTCAGCCGCCGCGCCGCTTCGTCTGCGCTGACAGTGAGCAGGAAGGTACGGTCGGGCAATAAACCCAGCGAACCGAAGCCATGCAGCATCAGGAGATCGGCATCGGTGATGCCGCCGCCACCGCCCTGATACGCGCGGCTCGAATCGACGAAGCGGTCGCAGAGCACCCATGCGCCGCGATCGAGCGCCGGGCGAATGGTCCGCGCGACATGATCGGCGCGCGCCGCGGCGAAGAGCAACGCTTCGCTGCGCGCATCCCAGCGATCGTCGCTTCCCTCCATCAATAGTGCGCGAATCGCTTCAGCGCCCGCGCTGCCACCGGGCTCGCGGGTCGCCACGACTTCGATGCCGCGCGCCTCCACCGCCGCTGCCAGCGCGCGAATCTGAGTCGATTTACCGACGCCCTCTCCGCCTTCCAGCGTAATAAAGCGTCCGGTCACAGCCCGGTCAGCCGGTAAAATCCGGTTCGCGCGCGCGACCACCAGCCGCCTTCAGCCACATCGGCGGCAGCGATCAGCGGCGTCGTTTGCGGCGGCAATCCGTCGGGCGTCACGACGAGGTCGGCGACCGGCGTCCCGCGCGTAACGGGCGCTATGATGGGAACTTGCGTGCGCATCACCGCGCGATAGCCGCCCTCATAGCCCTTGGGAACCGTCATCCGCACGGCGATCCCGGTCCGGGTAGCGACGGCTGGAATGGCGCCTTTTCGGACGTCGACGTGACCAAGACTGGCGCCGGCGGGGACGATTTCACGCCCCTCCCATTCGTCGAAACCCCATTTCATCAGTCGCTCGGCTTCGTCGCGGCGCGCCTTTTCGCTACTCATGCCCGCAACGACCATGATGAGGCGGCGCCCTTTGCGTTTCGCCGAGCCAAGGAAGCAATAGCCCGCCTCGGCGGTGTGGCCGGTTTTCAGGCCGTCGGCTCCCTCGAAGCGCCCGAGAATGGGGTTGCGGTTGGGTTGGATGATCGGCTTGCCGTCGGGTGACTTGCCGTGCTGCAGCTTCGGCAGCGAGAAATAGCGGTCATAACCGTCCGGATGGTCGCGGATCAGCCGGTCGGCGAGCGTGACGAGGTCGGCGGCGCTCACTTTGGTGACGCCGCCATCGGGCCAGCCGTTCGGCGTCCCGAAACGACTCGATGCCATCCCAATTTTGGCCGCTACCACATTCATTCTTTTGACGAATGCATCTTCGCTACCGTCGATTCCGACCGCAAGAACGGCCGCCGCATCATTGCCCGAAACGGTGATCAGCCCCTTGAGCAATTCGTCGACCGAGACTTTTTCATTCGGGCGCAGGAACATCGTCGACCCGCCGGTGCTGCCGTTCCACTTCTTCCACGTCGCCTCGCTGACGGTGAATTGCTTGTCGTGCGCGAGTTCGCCCTTTTTGATCAGATCGAGCACGACATAGGCGGTCATCACCTTTGCCATCGATGCCGGCGCAAAGCGTTTGTCGGCGCCGCGCGAAAAGAGGATCGCGCCCGAATCGAGATCCTTGAGCAGCACGATCGGAGCCTGGGTGACATAGAGCGGGCGGCTGACCGGAGCATTTTTGGTCGGCGCGCCTTTCGGACGGGCATCGCCCGCCGATGCTGCCGGAAAAGCGAGCGTAAGGGCAAGGACCATCAGCGCCGCAGCACCGCTTTTGGCAAGGATGGCCGGCTTCCCCACGCGCGCGACTGTTAGCGGTCGCGCTGGACCACCGCGTCGCGGAAGCCCTTGGCTTTGACCTTGCCGAGAGCACCCCGCGCTTCGGCGTCGCTGGCGAAGGGACCAACGCGGACGCGCCACAAGGTGCCCGCCTTCGTCACATGACCGTCGACGGATTTCGCCGCAGCATTGGCACGGCTTTCTGCGCTGAACGCGCCGACTTGCACGACATATTTTCCCGCGACCGGAGCAGTGGGCTTGGCCGCCGTGGCTGCCGGATTTGCAGCCGGGGCAGTCTTCGCAGCAGGAGCAGGCTTGATCGTTCCTGGGCCTTCGACGACGAAACGGTCGTCGCCCGGCTTGGCGGTTCCCGATGCGACCGGCGCTGCCGGCTGCGCGACGACAGGCGTTGCCGCGGCGGCCGCCGCCTTGGGCATGGGCAGAGCCTTTGCCTTGCTCCGCAGGATCGCCAGCAGCGATTCGGGCGTCGCGATCCGTTCGGGAACGGGCTTTCCGGCGCGAAGCTGCGCGCGCTCGGCGACGGGCGGGTTGGTCCGGCGGACGCGGACTGCGGAAACACCGTCGGTCAGACCCAATTGTTCGGCGGCGCCGCGCGACAGGTCGATCAGCCGATCGCCGACCATCGGGCCGCGGTCGTTGACGCGCACCAGGATCGTCCGCCCGGTATCGAGCGCGGTGACTTCGACATAACTCGGTAGCGGCAGTGTCTTGTGCGCCGCTGATATGCCAGCGGGATCAAAGGCCTCTCCATTCGCGGTCGGTTTTCCGGCGAGTTCCTCGCCATACCAGCTCGCGTAGCCGACGTCGTCATAATCGGGGATGTCGGCGGGCGTATAGGTGACGCCCGTGATCGTATAGGGATCCCCGACCTTGACCGGCACATCGGCCACGCCGTTCGCTGCGGTCGTCGGCGTCGGACTGGCCGTTGGGCCCCCTTCGCGCTTGCCGTCCATGCTACCACAGCCGGAGAGCAACAACATTGCCCCCGCCATCAGCCCCCCGCCCCTAACGATCGATTTCATCCGCCAGCAACCCCACAGACAGTGCGTAAAAGTTGGAACAATTATAGTCCAATATCGCACGATAGTTACCGGTCAGCAAATAAGCGGTGCGACCGGGGCCATCGGGTTCGAGCAGCGTCGCCTGGACATTGCCGTCGGGCCAGCGTCCTCCGACCGGCGCGATGCCATCGGCGCGCCATTCGGCCATCGAGCGCCAGCGGCTGTGGCGATCGAAAACGCGCGGGCAGCGCGTGGGAGTTAGGCGGTTTGCTACGCGACTGCGGTCGAAGCCGGCGGGAACGGTCACCGCGACACCCCACGGCTGTCCGGCGCGCCAGCCGGCGCGGCGAAGGTAGGAGCCGATCGATTCGATCGCGTCGGCCTCGCTCGACCAGATGTTCGCGCGTCCGTCGCCGTCGCCATCCTCGGCGACCTGCAGATAGACCGACGGCAGGAACTGCGGATAGCCGAAGGCTCCCGCCCAGCTCCCCTTCAGCGCGCTGCGCGGGACACCGCGTTCGACCATGACCATCGTCGCGATCAATTCGGGTTCGAACAGGCTGCGGCGGCGCCCTTCATAGGCGAGCGTCGCCAGCGCTTCGGGCAGATCGAAATTGCCGGTTACCTGGCCATAGGCGGTTTCGTGGCCATAGATCGCGATCATGATGCTGGTCGGGACGCCGGTGCGCGCCTCGATCCGCGAGAGCAGCGGGAGCAGCCGGTCGTGGACGCGGCGACCGCCGCCGATGCGCGCGGCATCGACATGCTTGGCTTTGTACGGCGCGAACGACGGGATAGGGGTGTTGGGGCTCGGCGGGCTCCCCAGATTGTCGCGGTCGAGCGCGATGACGCGGGGGTTATAGACGAGCCCTGCGGTCACCCGGTCGAAGGTCGTGCGTGACACGCCGCGCGCCTGCGCCTTTGGCCACAGCGACTGGACATAGGTGTCGAAGCTGGAACCGCTGGTCTGCGCATGGAGCGGCGCCGAGGCGGTGAGCATCCATGCCGACAGGAAAGCTGTCGCGAATTTGAAAAGGCGTCCGATTCTGAAACGAATAGCGTGCATCATGTCCCCACCATAAGACGTGTCTCGCACAGATGCGAGCGGCTTGGCTAGGCTACGGCGGGACAAAGTGAGTCATTCGCGGGGCGGGGCGTGTGATGACGCGGGCGGGCGAGGTTTTGCTTGCCGCAAGGGCATCACGCGTTATGGCGGCGTCGTGCGGACAGGTGGCCGAGTGGTTTAAGGCAGCGGTCTTGAAAACCGCCGTGGGTGGAAGCTCACCGTGGGTTCGAATCCCACCCTGTCCGCCAAATTTACGGTTTTCCATAATTGACGGGCGCTGAGCTATTGGTGGCCATGATCGCCCGTCGTTGCGCCTCGCCAGTGCTGGCCGATCGGCTTTTGACTATGCCAGTTGCACAGGAAGCAAGCCAAGCGGCCTCTCCCATCTGCCTATTCACGCGGCTTGGGCGCCGAGATATAAACACCGCCGGTATTTGGATCGACCGAGAGATAGGGTGAACTCTTGCATGGGAAAGCGGCGTTCATCGCCATCAGAAACAGGTGGTGCGTGGACAGTTGCCGGGTCTGCGGATTGTCGCGCAGGAATTTGTGAAAGACGTCGCGATACTGCTCATATGTCGCCCCTGCCTGCGGACAATATACAGCCTCTTCGGGCGATTTCCCCGTGTTCATGACAGGCGCATCGGCAATGCCCATGAAGTATCCGATGCACGCACTATAATCCTTCGGACCCGCGACGCACTGGCTGTAATAGGAATTGCCGCCCGCAAGGCTTTCGCGCTTCTGAAAGGCGGCGCTGTCAGCCGGCGACGCCGCCGCGAAGAGGGCCGCGAACAGGGCCACAGCAACCAATCGCTTCATTTGCCCTCCCCTCCCCGGGGATTAATCCCGAACCGATACGCAGACCTTATTCGAATTCGCTGAAAAGACAATTTTCCCATTCCGGCAATCACGCAAAATGCAGCCGTCGGTATTTCCCCCGGAAATAGAGCAACGGATCGCGGTGCGGTTCGAACTGCGCCCGCACCACGCGGCCGACGAGGATGAAATGATCGCCCGCCTCATGCAGCGATTCGTGCTGACATTCGAACGACACAAGCGAACTTCCGAGCAGCGGCACACCCGTCTGGCCAGGCGCCCAAGGCTGGCCCGCAAAGCGGTCCTCCCCCTTGGCGGCGAAGCGGTTCGACGTCGGCTGCTGGCCGATCTGCAGCACATTCACACCGAAATGCGCGGCTTCGCGGAGAGCAGGTGCCGTTCCCGCCGTGTTGGCGATGCACACCAGCAGCAGCGGCGGATCGAGCGATACCGAGGTGAAGCTGTTCGCCGTCAGACCGACAGGCGTTCCTGCGGCATCGACCGCGGTGACGATCGTGATGCCGGTAGCGAAGCAGCCCATCGCATCGCGCAGCGTGCGCGGGTCCGACCCCGCCTTGAACTCCATCGCATCGCGCGGTTGGCGCTGTTCGAGAAATTCGAGCAATTGCCCGAGCAGCGCTTCCCTGCGATCTGACGCGAGTTCGAGGTCGCAATCATTGATGTCGGCGCTCTGGCCGAGCGGCAGCGCGGCGATGAAGGTATCGCTGTCGACGCTTGCCTCTGCGGGAGAAAAGCCACCGCGAACGACCAGAGTTGGAAGGACAAGGCGCGCCGCGGCGGCGCTCGCAATAGCCACGTCATCGACGGGCATGTCGACGAGGACAAGCCCTGCGGCGAGATGCGTCCCATCGTCGAGGCCCAGCGCGTGCGCCGCGATCCAGCTGCCGCGTCCTGCTGCGACCACCACGGGCCGCGATCCCATCTGCGCAAGAACGGCGCGCAAATCCTCGATATGCGGCGCGAGGTCGGCGCCATCGCGAAGGTCGAGATTGACAACGCGGCGGCCCGAGAGCACCAGCGCCTCGGCGACCTCACGCCAGTTCGCGCGGCCTTGGCCGATGTCGGGGATCAGGAGGACCGCCGGGTCATTCTCGTCGCCCAGCATGTCGGCCGCCAGAACAACGCCGCCGAAACCCTTATATTCGATGAGGCTCAAAAATCCCCCTTGCCGTGCCGGCAGGCTGAAGCCGGCGGCGTCGGATATGATCGATTGCGAAGAATCGGATCATATCGAAAGCCGGCGTGCCGCGCCAGCGTGACGGGCGATTTAGGCGCGCATCGACGCCAGGCGCTGGTCGACGATCGCATCGGCCTCGGCGATGATCCGGTCGATGAGCTGCTGGCACGTCGGGATGTCGTGGATCAGCCCCTGCACCATGCCCGCCCAGAAGACGCCCTTTGAAAGGTCGCCGGTCTCGAGCAGTTCGCGGCCCGCCTTGCCGTTCACCAGTTCGGCAACATCGGCAAAGGTCGCGTCGGGCACCGCAAGGCGGCGCACCACTTCTTCGCTGACTTCGCTTTTACCGACGCGCGCGGTGTTTTTGAGGCTGCGGAAGATCAGGAAGCTGCCGCGCTCGTCATTGTCGATATAGGCCTGTTTCACATTGGCATGGATCGGTGCCTCTACGGTCGCGCAGAAGCGCGTGCCCATGTTGATGCCCTCGGCGCCGAGCGTTAGCGCGGCAACGAGGCCGCGGCCGTCGCCGAAGCCGCCCGAGGCGAGCATCGGAATCTTCACCTTGTCGGCGGCCGCCGGGATCAGGATCAAGCCGGGAATGTCGTCCTCGCCCGGGTGGCCGGCGCATTCGAAGCCATCGATCGAGATGATGTCGCAGCCCGCGCGTTCGGCCGACAATGCATGGCGCACGGCGGTGCATTTGTGGAGGATCGTGACGCCATGCGGCTTGAGCATTTCCCAGATTTCGCGCACCGCCTGCGTGCCCGCGGTCTCGACGATCTTGACCCCGCCGTCGATGATCGCTTGCGCATAAGCCTTGTAGTCGGGCGCGTTGATTGTCGGGAAGACGGTCATGTTCACGCCAAACGGCTTGTCGGTCATCGCACGGCAACGCTCAATCTCTTCGCTGAGTGCCGCGGGCGATGGCTGCGTGAGGGCAGTGATGATGCCGAGGCCGCCGGCGTTCGACACCGCGCTCGCGAGTTCGGCGTAGCCGACGCTCTGCATGCCGCCCTGGACGATCGGATGCTCGATTCCCAGCATTTCGGTGATGCGTGTCTTGAAAGCCATCCTCTACCCCTCCTCGGTGATCCTGCCCTTACGGCATCTTCGCTTCGACCCATGAAATAACTTGACGCTTACGTCAACGTCGGGTTGACTAGGAAAATAGTTAGATAACGAAGGGAATCGGAATGACAGCGCACGAAGCTATGTCGGATCGGGCGCTTGCCATTGCAGCGAAGGTCGAGACCTTCGTCCGCGAAATCGTCGTTCCTTATGAGAAGGACCCCCGCCGCGACCATCATGGCGCGCCGACCGACGAGCTTGTCATGGAGGTGCGCGAACACGCCCGCGCCGCGGGTGTGCTGACCCCGCACATTCTGGGCGACGGCGATCATCTGAACCAGCGCGAGACGGCGGTCGTTCTGATCAAGAGCGGCCTCTCCCCGCTCGGCCCGCTCGCGTGCAACACGATGGCCCCCGATGAGGGCAATATGTACCTGCTCGGTAAGGAAGGCAGTCCCGAACTCAAGGAGCGGTTCCTGAAGCCGATGGTGGCCGGCGAGGTGCGCTCTGCCTTCTTCATGACTGAGCCTGCCGACGACGGTGGCGCCGGGTCCGACCCGTCGATGATGAAGACGACGTGTCATCTCGACGGCAATCATTGGGTGGTCAATGGCCGCAAGACCTTCATCACCGGTGCGCTAGGAGCGCGCGTCGGCATCGTGATGGCGAAGTCCGAACAGGGCGCGTGCATGTTCCTCGTCGACCTGCCCGATCCCGCGATCCGCATCGACGATGTGCCGAATACGATCGACAGTTCGATGCCCGGGGGGCATGCAACGCTGACGATCGACAACCTCCGCATCCCCGCCGACCAGATGCTGGGCGAGGCGGGCGAAGGCTTCCGTTACGCGCAGGTCCGCCTGTCCCCCGCCCGCCTGTCTCACTGCATGCGCTGGCTCGGCGCCTGCATTCGCGCGCACGAGATCGCGACCGATTATGCCAACCGCCGCGAGGCGTTCGGCAAGCCGCTGATCGACCATGAGGGCGTCGGCTTCATGCTCGCCGAAAATATGATCGACCTGAAACAGGCCGAACTGATGATCGACTGGTGCGCGGGGGTGCTCGACACCGGATCGCTCGGCACCGTCGAAAGCTCGATGGCGAAGGTCGCGGTGTCGGAGGCGCTGATGCGCATCGCCGACCGCTGCGTCCAGGTCATGGGCGGCACCGGGGTCACCGACAAGACGATCGTCGAGCAGGTCTTCCGCGAGGTTCGCGCCTTTCGCATCTACGACGGCCCGACTGAGGTCCACAAATGGAGCCTCGCCAAGAAAATCCGCCGCGACTGGAAGGCGGGGCTCGCCTGACACGACCGCCAGTTGCGGGGCGAAAAGCGTAGCGTCAAAGTGCTTGACGTTTACGTCAACGTCCGGTTGATTAGCGGCAACGAGATAATGGGAGAAGGACGGGTGCAGGCATGACCATCCTCTACGACGAAGGCCAGCTGGCGATCGCGACCGAGTCGCGGCGCGTATTGGAAGTGCGGGTTAGTAAGGACGCGCTGCTGCCGCTCCTCGAAACCGTCGGCGAATATCACCGCTCCTTCTGGGACACGGCGAAGGAACAGGGCTGGACGGCTCTTGCGCTTCCCGAACCAGAGGGCGGTCTGGGATTGGGGCTGATCGAGCTGGGGCTGATCGCGCATCAGGCGGGACGCAGCATCAGCGGGGCACCGTTCCTGACGTCGAGCTTTGGCGCGGCCAAGGCGATCGAGCTTTTCGGGTCCGACGCGCAAAAGGCGCGCTGGCTGCCCGGGCTTGCGAGCGGTGACATCATTGGCGCCATCGCCTTTGCGGCCGGTCCCGACGCCCTGCCCGCGCGCCCCGATGTGACCTTCACCGGCGACAGGCTCGACGGCACGGTCCGCGGCGTTTCGGGGGGACTGGCCGCCGACGTCGCGATCGTCTTTTCGAACGGCCCTGGGATGCCAGTGCTCGCACTCGCCGACCTCACCGGGACGCAGCGTTCGGCCGTCCCGAGCTTCGACAACAGTCGGCTGATTGCCGATATCAGCTTTACGGGTGCTCCCGCCGAAACGCTCGCAGTGGGCAGCGCAGCGCGCGACGCGGCGCTTCATATTCTGGCGTTGCAGGCCGTCGTCACCGCGCATGAGCAGACCGGCGGGGCCGAAGCGCTGATGGAAATCGCGCGCGACTATGCGCTGACGCGCAAGGCGTTCGGTCAGCCGATCGGCGCGTTCCAGTCGGTGAAGCATCGCATCGCCGAACTATACGGCCTTGTCGAACTGGCACGCGCGAACTGCATCCATGCCGCAGCCGGCGAAGGCGGTGCCGATTTCGTCACCGCCGCCGCGGCTGCGCGCCTGTCGGCGACCGAGGCCTATGACACCGCCGCGCGCGATTGCATCCAGATCCACGGGGGCATCGGCGTGACATGGGAAATCGGCCTGCACCTCCATATGCGCCGTGCGCGCAGCCTCGCGATCGAACAGGGCAGCAGCCTGTTCTGGGAGGACGTCCTCGTCGACCAGCTCGCAGGAGAATCGGCATGAGCGATCTCGACGCCTATCGCGCCAAGGCCGCGGCCTGGCTGCAATCGATGGCACCGACCTTTGGCCGCGAGGCGCGTAAAGGCCTTTCCGAAGCGGACGATCTGGCGCTCGGCCGCAAATATCAGAAAGCGAAATTCGACGCGGGCTATGCCGGGATCAACTGGCCGACCGAATATGGCGGGCAAGGGCTCAGCCATCTCGAGAAGGTCACTTTCGACGCCGAGGAAATGAAGCATGGTTTCCCGAGCTTCTATTTCGGTATCTCGCTCGGCATGCCGGTGCCGGTGCTGATGCAGTTCGGCACCGACAAGGAGTTCGTCAAGGAACGCGTGCTCAAGGCGCTGCAGGGCGAGGAAATCTGGTGCCAGCTCTTTTCCGAGCCGTCGGGTGGATCGGATCTCGCGGGCCTGCGCACCAAGGCCGAGCCCGACGGCAACGGCTGGAAGATCAATGGCCAGAAGGTCTGGACGAGCTGGGCGCATTATAGCGACTATGGCGTCATCGTCGTTCGCACCGATCCGAATGTACCGAAGCACAAGGGCCTTACCTATTTCTGGGTCGACATGAAGGCGCCGGGCGTGACGGTGCGTCCGATCAAACTTGCGGGCGGAGACAGCCACGTCAACGAAGTCTTCTTCGACGATGTGAAGATCACCGACGATCACCGCATGTCGCCGGTCGGCGGCGGCTTTGCGGTCGCGATCGCGACGCTGATGATCGAGCGTTATGTTGCGACCGACAGCGCGGGCTTCGGCCCGCACCTCGACCTGTTCGTCGAACTGGCGAAATCGGTACAGTTGGGCGGCCGTCCCGCGATCGAGGATGGCCGCATCCGCCAGCAGATCGCGCGGAACCATGCGATGCGCTCGGGGCTCGATTCGATCAACGTGCGCGCACGATTGATGATGCAGGCGGGGATGATGCCGGGCGCCGAAGGCTCGCTCAACAAGCTCGTCGCCGTACGGTCGCGCCAGAAACTGTCCGAACTCGCGCTCGACTTGCAGGGTCACGACGGCTTCCTCTTCGACGAACATGCCTCGCAAAAAGAGGATTGGGCGTCGAGCTGGATCAACGCTCCGACCGGCCGCATCGCCGGCGGGTCGGACGAGACGTTGCTCAACACCATCGCCGAAAAAATCCTCGGGTTGCCGCAGGATCATCGCCCCGACAAGGGCATCCCGTTTAACCAGATTCCTGCCTGAGGAGCCTCCCATGAAGATCGATTCCACTGTTTCAGCAGTCGTCACCGGCGGCGCATCGGGCCTCGGCCGCGCGACCGCCGAGGCGCTTGCCGCATCGGGGGTGAAGGTCGCGATCTTCGACATCAACGACGCGCTCGGCGAGGAGGTCGCCGCAGCAATCGGTGGGTTGTTCGTCCATGTCGATATCACCGACGAACAATCGGTCCTCGACGGTTACGCCAAAGCGCGCGCCGCGCATGGGCAGGAACGCGTCTGCGTCCATTGCGCGATGACCTCGCGCCGCGGCAAGACGCTCGCCTATGACAAGGAGAGCGGCGGCTATCGCCGCACGCCCACCGCCGATTATGCCTTTGGCGTCGAGGGCATATTGACCGCGAGCTATCGCGTTGCGTCGATCTCCGCCGAAGGCATGGCGAGCCTTCCAGAAATGGAAGACGGCGAACGCGGCGCGATCGTGCTGACCGCCTCGGTCGCGGCGCAGGACGGCCAGATTGGCCAAGTCATCTATGGCTCGGCCAAAGCCGGCGTAAACGGTCTGGTACTGCCGATGGCGCGCGACCTGATGGACCTGGGCATCCGCGTCAATTCGATCATGCCGGGCGTGTTCGGCACGCCTTTGCTCAACAATATGAACCCGAAGGTGAAGGAGAGCCTCGAAGCATCGGTCCCCTTCCCCAAGCGGCTCGGCAAGGCCGAGGAATATGCCAGCCTTGCGATGGAGATGGTCCGCAATACCTATTTCAACGGCCAGGCCGTCCGCCTCGACGGCGCGATCCGCATGGCCCCCCGTTAAGCTCCCCATCAACTCGCTTTTCAATCAACCGACGATCATCGAAGCTCTTCCACGAAAGGACATCCACATGGCCGAGGCCTATATCATCGACGCCGTTCGTACCCCCCGCGGGGTCGGCAAGCCCGGCAAGGGAGCGCTGTCGCATCTGCATCCCCAGCATCTTGCCGCGACGGTCCTCGCCGCGATCCGCGACCGCAACAATCTCGACACCGCGACGGTCGACGACATTGTCTGGTCGACCTCTTCGCAGAACGGCAAGCAAGGCGGCGACCTTGGCCGCATGGCGGCGCTGTCGGCGGGCTATGACACCAAGGCGAGCGGCACGACGCTCGATCGTTTCTGCGGCGGCGGGATCAGCTCGGTAAACTTCGCCGCCGCCAGCGTGATGAGCGGCATGGAAGATTGCGTCATCGCCGGCGGCACCGAGATGATGAGCTATACGACCGCTTATGCGGCCGAACAGGCGAACGCGGGCCTGCCGCCGCGCCTGATGGGGTCGGGTCACGAAGCGCTCGACGAACTCCATCCGCAGTCGCATCAGGGCGTCTGCGGTGACGCGATCGCGACGATCGAGGGCATCAGCCGTGAAGCGCTCGACGCGCTTGCGCTCGTCAGCCAGCAGCGCGCCGATCGCGCGATCAAGGAAGGCCGCTTCGCCAAGTCGGTGGTGCCGGTGCTCAACACCGACGGTAGCGTCGCGCTCGACCATGAAGAATTCCCGCGGCCTGAAACGACCGCCGAAGGCCTGGCGTCGCTGAAGCCTGCCTTCACGGGCCTTGCCGATTTCGATCTCGGCGGGGGCTTCACCTTCCGCAAGCAGGTCAATCGCCGTTATCCCGATGTCGAGATCCAGCATTTCCATCATGCCGGCAATTCGTCGGGCGTCGTCGACGGTGCCGCGGCGCTGCTGCTGACGTCGAAGGACTATGCCGACAAGCATGGCCTTAAGCCGCGCGCGCGCGTCGTCGCCTATGCCAATATCGGCGACGATCCGACGTTGATGCTCAACGCGCCGGTTCCGGCGGCGAAGAAGGTGCTCGAAAAGGCCGGGCTCACGAAGGACGACATCGACGTCTGGGAGATCAACGAAGCCTTCTCGGTCGTCGCCGAGAAGTTCATCCGCGACCTCGATCTCGACCGCGAGAAGGTGAACATCAACGGCGGCGCGATGGCGCTCGGCCATCCGATCGGCGCGACTGGCTCCATTCTGATCGGCACCGCGCTCGACGAACTCGAACGGTCGGGTGGTCGTTATGGCCTTGTGACCATGTGCGCCGCCGGCGGCATGGCGCCCGCGATCATCATCGAACGTATCTGAGAAACAGGAGAGCCACGTGACCGGACCGCTGAAGGGTATCAGGATCATCGAATTTGCCGGCATTGGTCCCGGCCCCTTCTGCGGCATGATGCTCGCCGACCATGGCGCCGAGGTGATCCGTATCGATCGCCCCGGCGGCTTCATGGACCCGCGCGATCCGCTCAGCCGCAATCGCACGTCGATCGTTCTCGACATGAAGAAGCCGGAAGCGGTGGAGATCGCGCGCGATCTTTGCAAAAGCGCCGACGGGATCATCGAGGGTTATCGGCCCGGCGTGATGGAGCGACTCGGGCTCGGCCCCGACGTGCTGCTAGCCGATAATCCGAAGCTCGTTTACGGCCGGATGACCGGTTGGGGCCAGTTCGGCCCCTATGCGCAGGCGGCCGGGCACGACATCAATTATATCTCGCTGTCGGGCGTCCTCCACGGGATCGGGCGTGCAGGCGAAAAGCCGGTGCCGCCGGCGAACTATGTCGGCGATTTTGGCGGTGGCGGCATGATGCTCGCCTTTGGAATGTCGAGCGCGCTCGTCCACGCCGCACGCACCGGTGAGGGGCAGGTGATCGACTGCGCGATGACCGACGGGTCGGCGCTGCTCGCGGGCATGAGCTGGTGGTTCCATGCGGCGGGACGACTGCACGATCAGGCAGGGGTCAACATGCTCGACGGCGGCGCGCATTTCTATGACAGTTATGCCTGCGCTGACGGCAAGTTCATCTCGATCGGGTCGATCGAGCCGCAGTTCTATGCGCTGCTGCGCGAGAAGACCGGCCTCACCGACGATGCCGACTTCGATGCGCAAATGGATCCCGCGCAATGGGGGCCGCTCAAGGACAAGCTGACCGCCTTGTTCAAGACGAAGACGCGCGATGAGTGGTGCGCGATCATGGAAATGACCGATGTCTGCTTCGCGCCGATCCTGTCGCTGAGCGAGGCGCCGCTGCATCCGCACAATGTCGAGCGCGGGACGTTCCTGACGGTCGGTGGAGCCATCCAGCCTGCGCCGGCTCCACGCTATTCGGTGAGCGCGAACGATACGCCGCGTCCGGCGCCCGCGGTGGGTGCCGATGGCGAAGCGGTGCTGGCGCGCCTTGGCTATGATGCGGGCAAGATCGCCGCGCTGCGCGACGGCGGCGCGGTGCGCTGACGCTCAGGCGCCGCGCGCGGTCATCGTTTCCCAGAGACCGCGCCCGCCGAGGTCCGCCACCTGGCGGCCGAGCCGCTGCGCCCAATAAGCATCGTTGCCGTGAGCGCTACGCCAGCGCATCAACGGGACGGTCACGCGGTGGAGGTCATATTCCTCGGTGAAGCCGATGGCGCCATGCACTTGATGCGCGATGGCAGTGACGACGCCGACGGCGCGGTTGGCGCGCAACTTCGCCGCCGCGATTTCGAAATCCGCGGCGGCTGCGTCGAGGTTTACCGCGTCGAGCCGCGACGCCAGCGCGGCCGCCGCCGCCTCGACCGCGCGGACCTCGCATGCCATGACTGCGAGTGACTGCTGCACAGCCTGAAACTTGCCCAGTGGGCGGCCGAATTGTTGGCGGGTGTTCACATGATCGATAGACAGCGAGAGCGCCTGCCCCATCGCGCCCGCCATCAGGCTTACGGTCGCCGCAGGTTGCAGCGCTCCAACGGCGATCAGTTCGGCGACCGGCAGGTCTGGAACGATTACACCGGCGATTTGCAGCACCGCATTCGCATCGCCCCAGTCGCCGCCAAAGCCGCCCTGCTCTTCCGGCACGAGCAACAGCGCGAAGCCCGCTTCCTCGACCGGCGCAATGCCCGCGGTCGCGGCCTCGGCGAACACCGCGCGCGCGGTATCGCAGAGCATCTCGCGCGCGGCGCTCATCGGAGACCCAGTCCGCGTGCGATGATCCCGCGGATCACTTCACGCGTTCCGCCACGCAGCGAGAAGCTGGGTGAGGCGATAAGAAGAGCGCGGAGCAGTTTCGCGAGGTCATTTTCATCATCCCACGCACAGTCGACGATCGCCTGCACGCGGCGCGGCATATCCTGTTCGAAAGCATTGCCGAGTTCCTTGACCACCGATGCCTCGACCATCGGGTCTTCGCCCGCTGCGAGCTTTGCCGCGGTCGACATCGACAGTTGGCGTAGCGTCCACATTTCGGCGGTGAGTTCGCCGATCAGCGTTGCAACCGCCGGATCGGGTTCGGGGCCGGCTGCATCTATCAGCGCGACAAGTAGCGCATGGCTCGACAAATAACGTTCGGGGCCCGATCGTTCGAGGCCGAGTTCGGCGGTGACCTGTTTCCACCCCTGCCCGCGTTCGCCAACGAGCGCACCGTGCGGGACGAGGACATCGTCGAAGAAGACCTCGTTGAAATCGTGATGACCGGCCATGTCGATGATTGGACGGATCGTGATGCCGGGCGTGTCGAGGTCGATCAGCAGTTGGCTAAGGCCGGCGTTACGCTCGCTACCCTCTTCGGTGCGGACGAGCGCGAGCATGATATGCGAGAAATGCGCGCCGGTGGTCCATATCTTCTGGCCGTTGATACGCCAGCCTTCCGTGGTCTCGCGCGCCGCCGTCCGGACGGCGGCGAGGTCGGATCCCGCGCCCGGCTCAGACAAACCGATGCAAGCGTAAATTTCGCCTTTCGCAATGCCGGGCAAATAACGCTCGCGCTGTTCGTCACTGCCGTAGCGCAGAATCAGCGGCCCCGTCTGGCGATCGGCGATCCAGTGCGCGCCGACGGGCGCTCCGGCTGCCAGCAATTCCTCGATCACCACATAGCGTTCGAGCGGATGGCGGTCGCCACCGCCGTAGCGCTTCGGAAGTGTCATCCCGATATAGCCCGCCGCGCCGAGCGCGCGGCTGAAATCGGCATCGAAACTTGCCCAGCAATTCGCCCTTGCAACGACGTCGCCTTGCGGCTGGTTCACCGCAAGCCAGCCCCGTAAATCGGCGCGTAGTGCGACAATGTCGCCGGGCGGATCAAAAGGATAGAGCGCAAAGCCTTGCATGTCGCACCAGCCATGCAATAGCTTTGGTTAGGCAGCAAAGGATAATTGAAGATGGGCGAATTTTTGAGTGTCGAGCGGCGGGGCAAGATCGCGATCCTGACGATGATCAAGCCCGAGAGCATGAATGCGATCGGCACGCATGAAGACTGCCAGGACATTATCGATACGCTGCGCACCCTCGGCGACGACCGCGGCGTCAGCGCGATCATCCTGACCGGCAGCGGCAAGGCGTTCAGCGCCGGCGGCAACCTGAAGGGCATGCAGGACCGCACCGGCATCGGCGTGCTCGACCAGCCCGATTCCACCCGCGCCAATTATCGCAAAGGCGTGCAGGCGGTGATCCGCGCGCTGATGGACTGCGAGGTGCCGATGATCGCCGCGGTAAACGGCCATGCGATCGGCCTTGGCGCCGACCTTGCCTGCACCTGCGACATCCGCATCGCGGCGGAGAGTGCGAAGTTTGCTTGCAGCTTTATCAAGGTCGGCATCGTTCCCGGCGATGGCGGGGCATGGCTGCTCCAGAAGATACTCGGCTATCCGCGCGCTGCCGAACTGTTCCTCACCGGCGACCGCTTTGACGCAGCCCAGGCAAAGGAATATGGTCTGGTTACGGACGTCGTGCCCGATGCGGAACTGCTCGACCGTGCAATCGCCATTGCCGAGCGGATCGTCTGCAACCCGCCACGCGCGCTGCGCCTGACGAAACGCCTGCTCCGTGAGGCGCAGCACAGCCGGATGAGCGATATTTTGGAATTAAGTGCAGCCTATCAGGCGATCGTCCACGAAACCGCGGATAACCGCGAGGCGATCAATGCCTTTGTCGAAAAGCGCCCCCCGGTGTTTACAGGAGAATGATGATGATTGCCGAACGCGTCCTGCCGCTGTCCGGCATCCACAATTTCCGCGACTATGGCGGCTATGCCGTCGAAGGCGGCGGGCGGCTGCGCGACGGCACGCTGTGGCGTTCGGCGCACCATGAAGCGGCGACCGACGACGATCTCGATGCGCTCGATGCGCTCGGACTGGAGACGGTGATCGACCTGCGCGGCGACGACGAGCGCGAGTTGCATCCGTGCCGCCGCTCCGAATCTTTCTCGGCGCGCGTGCTGTTCGCGGGCGGGATCACCGCGGGGCTCGCGCCGCACCTGCAGGCGGCGGGCGGGACGATCGATGTCGAGACGGCGCGCGAGCGGATGATAGATACCTATGCCGGCATGCCCTATCGTCCCGCGCTGGTTGCGACCCTGCGGCTCTACCTTTCGGCGCTCGCCGAATATGATGCGCCGAGCCTTGTTCATTGCGTTGCGGGCAAGGACCGCACCGGCTTCGCCGTCGCGATCGTCCACCGGCTGCTTGGCGTCCATGAGGACGATCTGATGCAGGATTATCTGCTGACGAACACCGCGGGAAAGATCGAGGAACGTATCGCCCAGGGCGCCGCGCATATCCGCTCGCGTTATGGCGCCGAAATCCACGACGATGCGATCCGCGCGTTGATGTCGGTCAATCCCGCCTATCTCGACGCCGCGCTCGCGACGGTGCGGCGCGACCATGGCGATATTCCGAGCTATGCCGAGGCGGTGCTGAACTTCACTCCCGCGATGCGCGAGGCATTGACCGACCGGCTGGTGGTGTACTGACGGGGCTCAATTGCCCCGGACCAGCACCCCGCCCTTCACCACTGCGTCGACGCTTTCGAGCTGGCGCACATCGGCGAGCGGGTCGCCGTCGACCGCAACGATGTCGGCGTAACGCCCCACGGCGATCGCGCCGACATCCTTCTCGCGACCTAGCGCCTCGGCGGCATTTTTCGTTGCCGCCTGGATCGCTTGCAGCGGGGTCATTCCATATTCGACCATGACGCGGAACTGCTTGCCAACGTCGCCGTGCGGCATCACGCCTGCGTCCGAACCGAACACCATGCGCACACCGGCCTTTACCGCCTTGCGGAAATTGTCGCGCTGGATCTGCGCGACTTCGCGGTCCTTGCGGAGATTATCCTCGAGCACGCCGTTCTTGGCGCCTTCGGCCTGCGTATATTCGGTGTTGTAGATGTCCATCGAGAACCAGACGGGCTGCTTGCGCGCGAGCGCCATGCGGATGCCCTCGTCGTCGACAAGGCTGACGTGCTCGATCGTGTCGATGCCTGCGGCGATCGCGGCGCGGATGCCCGACGCGCCATGCGCGTGCGCCGCGACGCGGAGGCCCCATTGATGCGCCTCATCGGCAATCGCGGCGAGTTCCTTTTCGGAAACCTGCAGCTGGCCGGGTTCGGTGTTGCGCGAGAAGACGCCGCCGGTCGCGCAGACCTTGATCACCTCGGCGCCATATTTGCGCTGGCGACGCACTTGGTAGCGGAGTTCCTCGGGGGTATCGCCGATCCCTTCTTCCTTCCCGTCCTTCTTTTCGAGGCTGGGCGGCAGGAAAGTGCTGTCGCAATGGCCACCGGTCGCACCAAGCGCATAACCTGCGGGAACGATGCGCGGACCGGTAGTATAGCCCGCATCGATCGCCTGCTTGAGCCCGATGTCGTTGCGATTGTCCGACCCGACGTTGCGCACCGTGGTGAAGCCGGCGCCGAGCATGTCGTTGGCATTTTTGACCGCGGTCATGCCCCAGAAACTGTCGGTGAATTCAAGCCCGCGATATCCGCCGATATCGGCGGGACCGTCGAGATGGACGTGCATGTCAATCAGCCCGGGCAGCAGCGTCTTGTCGCCGAGGTCGACATGTTTGACGTTCGATCCCCAGCGCACGGTCCGGGCATCGGCGATGTTCGTGATGCGGCCGTCGGCGCCGACGAAGATCGCAGGATATTCGACCTTCTTGCCGGTCAGCACGTCGATATAGCGCGCGGCGGTGATGACTGTCTGCCCAGCTGCGTCCTGTGCGCTTGCAGGGGCAGTCGAGGCGGCAAAAAGCGCTGTCGAGCCCAAAGCGATTCCCCGCAGAAAACTGCCGAACTTCATTCGCGATTGCATGTTTTACCCGCCTGTTGTTGGTGCCCACAAACTAGATGGCAAACCGGCGTAAAATAGGACAGCGGAAAATGCGTCAGGCGGTGATCTTGTACTGCGCGAGATAGGCATAATCGGGGCGGCAGGCATCGGCGACCGCCTGCTCGTCGCCCGTCAATTCGGGCACCGGCTTGTTGGGGACGCCGAAGCCCGTGCTCGACACCACCGCATCGTACCAATGCGATCCCCAGATGCCGTCGGTCGGGTGCAATCCGCGCTCCCAGTGCAACATCGCCGGGTCCCAATCGAGGCCGAGCGCTGCGCACAATTTTTGCAGCATCGCGGGCGGATCGCGCAATATGTCGGCACTGTCGATCACCGGCGGCGCGTGGCCGAGCCGGTCGGCTTCGCGATCGAAAAATTCGACCTGCTTGTCGGTGCCGAGATGGTCGGGGCGCACCGACACGCGTTTCGCAGCGTAGCTGGCGACGACGCGCGCCGGGTCGCGGATCAGGAAGGCGTGGCGCAGCCCCGGCAGGTCGTCGTGTGCGATTCCGCCGACCATATGATGCGCCATATGCTTCTGGTACCAGACCGGCGCGCCGGTCGGGCAAGGTCCGGTCATCGTCCGCGCGACGCCGTGCCAGTCGCAGTCCATCGACGCCATCACCGCGTCCATCATCGGCTGCGGATCGCCGGTATGTTTGAGATAGGCGCCATAGAATGGCTCGTCACTGACGAAGCTGTCGGCGCGGCTGCCGAAGCTGCGCATCATTGCCGTGGAAAGGTTGCGCGGCCCCGACCACATCGCGATGCGGATACAGTCGGTCACGGACGCGAGCGTCCGGCGATGTCGCGCTCGATCAGCGCCTTGTACAGGCCCTGCAGCCGCTCAACCATCGGCCCCCTGCCCTCGGTCAGTACCCGCCCGTCGATGGTGTGCGCGGGGACGACACCCGCGAAGGTGCCGGTGACGAATGCTTCGTCGGCGCCATAAACGTCGGTGAGCGAGAAATTCTTCTCGAACACCGGGATGCCATTCTCGCGGCACAAGGCGATGACATTGGCGCGCGTGATTCCGCCGAGGCAATAATCGCCGCTCGACGTCCACACCTCGCCCTTTCGCACGATGAAGAAATGGGTTGAATTGCACGTCGCGACAAAACCGTGCGGGTCGAGCATCAGCGCCTCGTCGGCGCCCGCCTGCGCGGCCTGAATACAAGCAGTGATGCAGTTGAGCTTCGAATGCGAATTGAGCTTGGGGTCCTGCACCGCCGGGTCGCCGCGGCGGACGTGCACGGTGAACAGCGACAGGCCCTTCTCGACCGTCGCGGGCAGCGGGTCCTTATGCTCGGCGATGATGACGATCGTTGCCGGCGATATGACGACACGCGGATCCTGATAGGGGGTCGAGCGGATGCCGCGGGTGACCATCAGGCGGATATGGCACGCGTCCATATTATTGGCGTCGATCGTTGTGTAGAGGCGCTGTTCAAGTTCGGCGCGCGTGATCCCGATGTCCATCGCGATTGCTTTTGCACCCTCCCACAACCGATCGAGATGCTGACCCAGAAACGCCATGCGCCCCTTGTGGACGCGAAGGCCTTCCCACACGCCGTCGCCGAGCATGAAGCCGCTGTCGAACACCGATACGCTCGCCTGTGCGCGCGGGACGAGGTCACCGTTGACGTTAATGAGGATCGCGTCGTTGCGCGGATCGGGGACGAAGTCGTGAGTGCCTTGAGCCATGCGGCGACGTTAGCCGCTTGTGCCTGCCTGTCGAGGGGGAAGCCTCACCCACCAGGCCCCGAGCAGCGCAAAAGCCGCGCCGAGCATCGTCCCGCCCAGGATATCGCTCGCCCAATGAACGCCGAGCATGATGCGCGAAAAGCCGTTGAGGACGATCATCGCGCCGGCGAGGCTCCACGCGGCGCGGCGCCACCGCGGCGGTGCGAGCCAAGCGAGCAGCAGATAGACAACCGCCGCGCTGGTCGCGTGGCCGCTGGGGTAGGAAAAGCTTGTCTGATGGTCGAGGTGATCGATCAGGTCGGGGCGCGGGCGGCCGAAGCCGAGCTTGAGCAGGCTGGAGGCGAGGTTCGACAGCAGCGACGCGCCGCCCAGCGCGATGGCGCAGCGTGGGCCGCACCAATGCCAGACGAGTGCACAGAGCAGGATGACGATGATCCAGCGCGGGATGCCGCCGCCGATCCAGCTTGCGCCTTGCATGAAAGCTATGAAGGCGGGACTGGTTTCGCCGACGTGGAGGACCAGCCCGTTCGAGATGCGGAGGTCGGCCGCCTGCATCCAGCCCGCCCCGACCGCGAAGCCGAGCAGGATCACCGCGAGGATCAGGCCCGTCGCGGCGATGAGCAGGCGATTCGACAGTTTGTTCACATTTCCCCCTTCGTCATTCCTGCTTTCGCGGGAATGACGAAGTTCGTGAAGATCAAATATGCAGCGGCCGTCCGAACGCTGCCAGCACGCCCTCGTGCATTGTTTCGCTGAGCGTCGGATGCGGGAAGACGGTGCCGATGAAATCATCCTCGACCAGCTCGGCGGTCTTGCCGATCGTATAGCCTTGGATCAGCTCGGTGACTTCGGCGCCGATCATATGCGCGCCGAGCAACTCGCCGGTCTTCGCGTCGAACACGGTCTTGGTGAAGCCCTCGGACTCGCCAAGCGCGATCGCCTTGCCGTTGCCGATGAAGGGGAAGGTCCCGGCCTTGACCTCGTAACCGAGTTCCTTCGCCTTCGCTTCGGTCAGGCCGACGCTGGCGATCTGCGGGCGGCAATAGGTGCAGCCGGGGATGTTGCGCGGGTCCATCGCGTGCGGATGGTTGCCCGCGATCGCCTCGACCGAAATCACCGATTCGTGCATCGCCTTGTGCGCGAGCCACGGCGGCGCGGTGACGTCGCCGATCGCCCAGATGCCGGGGACGTTGGTGCGACACATCGCGTCGGTGTCGATATGGCCCTTGGTCGTCTTTACGCCCAACGCTTCGAGCCCGATATTCTCGGTGTTCGGGACGATCCCGATCGCGACGATGGCATGGCTGAACTCCGCGCTTTCGGTCTTGCCGTCCTTGGTCTTGATCTTCGCGGTGACGCCGGTTGCGGTCGCCTTCAATTCCTCGACGCCGGCGCCGGTGAAGATCGTCATGCCCTGCTTCTTGAGCGCCTTTTCGAGGAAGGCCGACACGTCGGCATCCTCGACGGGGACGAGGCGGTCGAGCATTTCGACGACGGTCACGTCGACGCCCATGTCGCTATAGAAGCTCGCGAACTCGATCCCGATCGCGCCCGATCCGATGACGAGCAGCTTCTTGGGCATTTCGGGCGGAACAAGCGCGTGGCGGTAGGTCCAGATGCGCTTGCCGTCGGCGGGCGCGAACGGCAGGTCGCGCGCGCGCGCGCCGGTCGCGACGATGATATTCTTGGCGGTGAGCGTCTCGCTGCCCTTCTCGCCCTTCACCTCAAGCTTGCCCGGCGCGGTCAGCTTGCCATCGCCCATATGGACGGTGATCTTGTGCTTCTTCATCAGGAAGGCGACGCCCTGGCTGAGCTGCTTTGCAACACCGCGCGAACGCTTCACGACGGCGTCGATGTCGGCGCTGATCTGCGCAGCGACGAGTCCATAGTCGCCCGCATGCTGCATATAATGATAGATTTCGGCCGAGCGCAGCAGCGCCTTGGTCGGAATGCAGCCCCAGTTGAGGCAGATGCCGCCGAGATTCTCGCGCTCGACGATTGCGGTCTTGAGCCCAAGCTGCGCGGCGCGGATCGCGGCAACATAGCCGCCGGGCCCCGAGCCGAGAACGATGAGGTCGTAGTTGGTGTCAGCCACAATTATCTCCTTGTTCGCCATTCCGGTTGCGGAGTTTGTCGATCAACTCCCAAAACACGGAAGCGGCTATAGCCGCATATGCGAGAAACCATATTTGCCTTGAATCTTCAGGCCAAATCCAACTGGCCGTGGCGGCCAGAATGGCGAGCGCGAGCAGTCCGACCAACCAATGCAGAAGCTGTCGAACGAAGCGCATCGCCCTTGTCCGATCAGGCCACCAGCCCCAGCGGGTTCTCCACCAGTTCCTTGAAGGTCTTCATCAACAGCGCGCCGTCGGCTCCGTCGATCGCGCGGTGGTCGAAGCTGCCGGTGGCCGACATGATGGTCGCGATCGCGAGTGCGTCGTCGACGATGTACGGACGCTTCTCGCCCGCGCCGATCGCCATGATCATGCCCTGCGGCGGGTTGATCACCGCGGTGAACTGCTTGATCCCCATCATGCCCATGTTCGATATCGAGGCGGTGCCGCCCTGATATTCGCTGGGCTGGAGCTTGCCTTCCTTCGCCTTCGCCGCGAGCTCGGACATTTCGGTCGAGATTTTCGACATCGACTTGCCGCCCGCGTCGACGATGATCGGGGTGATCAGGCCGCCCGGGATGCTGACCGCGACCGAGATGTCGGCGCGCTTGTACTGGCGCATCACGTCGCCGCCGAAGCTGACGTTGCACGCGGGCACGCGTTCGAGCGCGACCGCGAGCGCCTTGATCAGCATGTCGTTGACGCTGAGCTTGACGCCGCGGCTTTCGAGGCTCGCGTTGAGCTCGCCGCGCAGCTTGAGCAGCGCGTCGAGGCGGATGTCGACGGTGAGGTAGATGTGCGGCGATTGCTGCATCGACTCGGTCAGGCGGCGCGCGATCGTCTTGCGCATGCCCGACAGCTTTTCGTCCTCGTGCGGGATGCCGAAATCGGGGATGCTGCCGGCGGTGGCCGGTGCGGGGGCTGAGGCAGGAGCGGCGGCGGCAGGAGCAGCTGCGCTCGGCGTCGCTGCCGGGGCTGCGGGCGCACCAGCCGATGCGCCGTCGAGGTCGTCTTTGACGATGCGGCCGCCGGGGCCGGTGCCCGTGACGGTCGAGAGGTCGATTCCGCGCTCGGCGGCGAGGCGCTTGGCAAGCGGGCTGGCCTTGATGCGATCGCCCGATGCAGCGGGGGCGGCGGCGGGTGCCGGTGCCGGGGTGGGCGCCGGAGCAGGCGCCAATTCAGCCTTCGCAGCGGGAGCCGGAGCGACAGCTGGCGCCGGGGCCGGGGCGGCCTTGGCGCTCGACGCGTCTTCGTCTTCGCCCGCGATCACGGCGATCACGGTGCCGACCTTCACATTGTCGGTACCTTCGGCGACGAGAATCTGTGCAACCGTACCTTCGTCGACCGCTTCGAACTCCATCGTCGCCTTGTCGGTTTCGATCTCGGCGAGCAGGTCGCCCGACTTGACCGTGTCGCCTTCCTTGACGAGCCATTTGGCGAGGGTGCCCTCCTCCATCGTCGGCGAGAGAGCAGGCATTTTGAGTTCGATTGGCATATTCGGGCTTGTCCCTGTCAGTCTTGCAGGCGGAGGCCTGCCGCTACGGATTCTTCTTTTGCCATAAGCCTTGCATCGAGCAAGGTCCAGCGGCCCAGCTTGCGTTTCATACGAATGTGACGCACTCTTTGCGCCAAGCAAAAACACGAGGGGTCGGGGTGATGCGGACATATCTGGTGGTGATCGACGACAGTCCGGAGTCGGCGCTGGGGCTGCGTTTTGCTGCGCGGCGCGCGGCGCGGACAGGCGGCGGCGTCATCATACTCGCGATCATTCCGCCGCAGGATTTCGTCGCGTTCGGCGGGGTCCAGGCGACGATCGAGGCCGAATGCCGCGAACATGCCGAGGAGCTGGTGGCGGCCGCGTCCGATGCCGTGGTGCAGGAAGGTGTCACGCCGCAAACGCTGATCAAGTCGGGCAAACCCGCCGAGGTCGTGCGCGAAGTGATCGGTGCGAGCGACGAGATTGCGGCGCTGGTGCTGGCGACGGCCGCGACCGGTGCCCCGGGGCCGCTGGTCGCGCATTTCACCGGACAGGATGCGGGGACGCTTCCCTGTCCGGTGATGCTGGTGCCGGGCGGGATCGATATCGCCCGGCTCGACGCGCTGAGTTAATCAGACCACGAGCGAGCGAGCGGGCACGCCGACGTCTTTCCATTCGAGGATGGCGAAGACGAGGACGCCGAGCGCTTGCACGACGACGACCGCCATGCCGATTCCGGTCATCTGGTCCGCGAAGAATGCCGCGACCGCAAAGCTCGCCGCGACCCAGCCAAGATTGCCGATCGCAATCAGTTTGAGCAGCGCCGGATTCGGCACCTGCTGGAGCGCGGCGATGACCATCAGCAGCGCGGCGGCAAGGCATATCCAGCCTCCGATCGCGACGACATTCGCTGGCAGCCCGAGCAAGGCACCTACGGGTGCCGCGGCGAAGAAGCCGGCTGCAACAACGACCGAGCAGGTAAGCGCATCGGCAACGAGAATATTCTTCATAGTGAGGATCGACATAGTGGTTCTCCTTTCGACCCCATCAAACTGGGCTCGAAATGGAATGGCGTCGATTACGCCGGAGGTAATGGAAAAGGGGAAGCCCGAGGTATAGCCTTCCGGACAAAGGAGATAATCATGCAAGTCGCAACGCTGGGCGAACAATTGCGCGAATGGCGCACGCGCCGCCGGATGAGCCAGATGGACCTTGCGCTCGATACCGAAATTTCGACGCGGCACCTGAGTTTCATCGAGACGGGGCGGTCGAAGCCGAGCGCGGCGATGCTCGGACGCATCGCCGATTGCCTTGAAGTCCCGCACCGCGCGCGCAACGCGCTGCTGCTCGCGGCGGGCTATGCTCCCGATTATCAGGAACGCCCGCTCGACAGCGACGAGATGGCGGGCATGCGCGCGATCGTCGATCATGTGCTGAAGGGGCACGAGCCCTATCCGGCGCTGGCGGTCGACCGGCACTGGAACATGGTCGCCGCGAACGGCGCAATCGCAATCCTGATCGAGCAGGTGTCACCCGCCCTGCTTGCGCCGCCGGTCAATGTTTTGCGCCTCGCCCTACACCCCGACGGACTGGCGCCACAGATCGCCAATTATGGCGAATGGTGCGCGCATATCCTGCACCGGATCGACCTGCAGATCGAGGCGAGCGGCGATGCGGGGTTGATCGCACTGCGCGAAGAACTCGCGGGCTATGCGGTCGAGGCGAACGACAACCGTGGGGGCCATGTGAGCGGGATCGCGGTGCCGTTGATCCTCGACACGATTGCCGGGCAGATCCGCTTTGTGTCGACCGTGACGATTTTCGGGACGCCGGTCGATATCACTTTGTCCGAGCTGGCAATCGAGGCGTTTTTTCCGGCGGATGCGGAGAGCGTGGCGTTGCTGCAGAAGCTTGCGGCGAAATAATCGCCCTCGGTTAGCGCCGCTTGCCCTTGTGCTTGATGTTCGCCGGCCGGCCGCGCTTGCCCACCATATGCTTTCCCGCCTTGTCCTTCCCGGGCCCCTTCCCTTTCACTCCGTCGCGGCGCGGCGGGCGATTGCGGAAGCCGCCTTCGGGCGCATCGGGCAATTCGAAGCGCAGCGCGCCGCTGATCGGGTTGGCGTCCATCAGCCGAAGGTCGAGCCGCTGGCCGGTCGTGAAACTCACGCGCCCATGCTCGCTGTCGAGACTGCGCGCCGCTTCGTCGTAGAAGAAACGCTCGCTCCCCAATGTCGACACCGGGACCAGCCCGTCGCCGCCGAGGCCGTCGACGGTCGCAAAAAAGCCGAACGGTTGCACCCCCGTGATCCGCGCCTGGACGATCTCACCCTTTTTGGTCGACAGATAGGCGGCGACATAGCGGTCGACGGTCTCGCGCTCGGCCTCCATCGCGCGGCGTTCGAGCGCGCTGATTGCCTCGCCGATGCGCGACAGGCCCTTGGCGTCGGCTTCGCCAAGGCCGGTTCGCGCGGGAAGGTCCTTGGGCTTGCCCGGCACTTCGAGTTTGTAGCTGTCGACGAGCGCGCGGTGCACGATCAGGTCGGCGTAGCGGCGGATCGGCGAGGTGAAATGCGCATAGCTGCCAAGCGCGAGGCCGAAATGGCCGGCGTTGGCGGGGCCGTAATAGGCCTGCGTCTGGCTGCGCAGGATCGCCTGCATGATCTCGGGCAACCGGTCGTCTTCGGAAAAGCCGTCGATCAGGCGGTTGAACACCGCGGGCGTGATGACCTGACCGAGCGCGAAACTCTGCTCGAAGGTTTCGAGATAGTCCTTGAGGCTGACGAGCTTTTCGCGGCTCGGCGGCTCGTGGATGCGGTACATGACCGGCGATTTCTTCGCCTCGAGCGCCTTGGCCGCGGCGACGTTCGCCGCGATCATATAATCCTCGATCAGCCGCATCGAATCGAGCCGGTCGCGGACGCGGATTTCGGCGATGGCACCCTGCTCGTCGAGGATGACCTGGCGTTCGGGGAGGTCGAGATCGAGCGGCGCCCGGGCGGCGCGCGCCTTGGCGAGCAGTGCCCAGCACGCCCACAGATTCTTGAGCGTCGGGAGCACATCGGCGTCCCACTCGTCGCGCGGGGCATCGGCGTCATAGGCGGCCTGCGCGTGCTCATAGGCGATGTTGGCACGCAGCCGGACGAGCGCTCGGGTGAAACGCCATGACGTCACCTTGCCATGCTTGTCGATGACGAGATGGCACGCCATTGCGGCGCGGTCCTGCCCGGCCTTCAGCGAACATACACCCGCCGACAGCGTCTCGGGCAACATCGGCACGACCTGGTCAGGAAAATAGACGCTGTTGCCGCGCCGCCGCGCCTCGCGGTCGAGGTCGCCATCTGGACGGACATAGTAGCTGACGTCGGCAATCGCGACGATTGCACGAAAGCCGCCCTTGTTGTTGCTGTCGTCGTCGGGGATCGCCCAGACGGCGTCGTCATGGTCGCGCGCGTCGATCGGGTCGATCGCGACGATCGGCAGGTCGCGCAGATCTTCGCGGCCCTCGGGGGTGAGCGGCAGCTTTGCCGCCTTCTCGGCTTCAGCAAGCGTTTCGGCGCCGAAGACATGCGGGATTTCGTGCCGGGCGATCGCGATCATGCTGAGAGCGCGCGGCGCGAAGGGATCGCCGAGGCGCTCGATGACCTTCGCCTTGATCGCGGGGCCGCGCCCGGTGAGCTCGGCGCGGACGAGGTCGCCGACATTGGCGTCGCCCTTGTCGGCCACCGCGAAATCGTAGCGCGCGCGTTTGTCGGCGGGGCGCAGCCACAGGATCGGCTTGCCGCCGGGCCCCATATCCTCGACGAGCACGCCGATCACTGCCTCGCCGCCGGCCTCGAGCCGTTTCATCGGGTGCGCGACGTGGCCGGTGCCGCGTTCCTCGGTACGCGCGAGAATGCGGTCTCCCACGCCGAGCGCGCCCTTGCGTCCCTGCTCGATCACGCGCACGCGCGGAGCGGGCGTTGCTGCCTCCCAGCGTTCGGGCACCGCCCAGACATTGCTACCGTCGATCGCGGCGACGCGCAGCACGGTGACGCGAGGCAGGCCGCCATGCTTGTGAAAGGCGCGTCCGGGCGCGAGATCGACGAGCCCTTCGTCGGTCATATCCTTGAGCAGCGCCTTCAGCGCGATCTTGTCGTTGCCGTGGAGCGCGAAATGTTTCGCGATCTCGCGCTTGCCGACGGCCTCCTTGCTCTCTTCGATGAAGCGAAGGATCTGCTCAGGTGTCGGCAGTCCGTGATATTGTTTGCGGGCCATTATCCGCGGATAGGGGGTAACGGGCGGCCCGTCACCCCCATCACGATCAATAGGGCGAAATGTTGATCACCTGTCCCGATGCCGTCGCGGTGCAGGTCGACCGGTAATGTCCGGTCGCGATGGTGAAGACATAATTGCCCGAGCCGTCACCACGCTGACTGACCGCGACGCTGCTGCCGCCCGGCGCGTTCTGATATTGGTCGCCGCGCGCCTCGCACGCCGCCTTTGCCGCATCGGGGCCACCGCGCGCATAGCTGCGGTTCGCGGCGCGGCGATTGGACGATTCCGCCTCTCCCGCCATGAAACCGTCGTGATAGCCTTCGCTGTCGTTGCGGTCATATTGACCGCCATAGAGGCCGTCGTTGTAACCCCGCGTATATTCGCTGTCATGGTTCGCGTCGCCGTCGGCATGCTTCTTCTTGTGACTGGCGAGCGCCGCGATCAGGCCGATCGCCGCCACGCCCGCAATCGCCGCACCGGCGCCCGAGCCGCCGCCGTCGTGGCCGCAGTTGCTGGAATCGGTCTTGTCGACGTTCGCGTAACGCCCATTGGAGACCACGACGCTGACGCACGTCTTCGTCCCGCTGTTCCACCAATATTGCGCGCCGCCGCTGGTCTTCTTCATCTCATATCCGCGCGATTCCATCGCGCTTTCGGCGCCGGCGGCGCGCGAGCCAGCCAAGTCGGATATGTCCGAGGGCGGCTTGGCGAATACGGGCGTCGTTCCGCCCAAGAGCAGCGCCAAAATGGCGGTCGAACCAATGATTGTCCGTTTCATCACGATCACTCCCCTGCTGAATCGAAGGCGATATGCGACCTGCCGCGGCGTCAGCCAGCGGGCGAGCTCTGACGAACGAGCTTCTGCGCCGCCAGCGTATCAGAGAAACAGCTGGCGGCGAATGACTTTGAGGGTTGATGCGGTGTTAACCGGATCGGGGGCTGCGCCTCAATAGGTGCGTCCGATCAGCACGCGTTCGACCGCGGGCTCACCGGTGAAGAAGCAGGCGCCGTCGGCGGGCGCCGCGTCGAGCGGGGTGTTGCGCATCGTCAGCTTGAGCGCCTTGAGCTTCTCGACAATCCCGTCGAGCACGGCGCCGGTCGGGCGCGACCATTGCACTTCGACCCAGCCGGTAAATTTGTCCTCGCCCGCATAATGCGCGGCGAGGTCGGTGACGTCGCGCCGGATATTGGCGTGGAGCCGCTCCTTCGCTTCGGCGTAGAGATTGTCCTGGATTTCACCGAGCGTCGAGACCGCCGCAGCGACGAACTCGCCGCGCGGCACGAAGGCACTGTTGAGCTTTCCGTCATCCTTGTACAGCCGATCGCGGCGGATCACCGCGACATTGCCGCCGGCGACGTCGCGCGGGCCGATTTCGACGATGATCGGCGCGCCCTTCTTGACCCAGCCCCAGCGCTTGGTCTGCGCCTTGTTCGCATTGGTGTCGAGCAGCACGCGCACGGGTTCGCGGAATGCATCGAGCGCCTTCAGTTCCTTTTCAAGCGATACGCAATAATCGAGGATCGCGGCATCCTCGTCATTGTCGCGCAGCATCGGCACAATCACGATCTGGTGCGGCGCGATGCGCGGCGGGCAGCGCAGGCCATCGTCGTCGCCATGCGTCATGATGACCGCGCCGATGGTGCGGGTCGAAAAACCCCAGCTGACGGTATGGCAGAGGCTGTGGCCGCCTTCCTTGTCCTGGAAACGGATATTCGCCGCTTCGGCGAAACCAGTGCCGAGATAATGCGAGGTGCCGGCCTGCAGCGCCTTGCCGTCCTGCATCATCGCCTCGATCGAATAGGTCGCGGCGGCGCCCGGGAAGCGTTCGTTCTCGGGCTTCTCGCCCGCGATCACCGGCAGCGCGAGCGCTTCTTCGGCAACCGTGCGGTAGAGTTCGAGGGCACGCATCGTCTCCGCGACCGCATCTTCCTTGCTGTCGTGTGCGCTATGGCCTTCCTGCCACAGAAACTCGGCGGTGCGCAGGAACATGCGCGTGCGCATTTCCCAGCGTACAACATTCGCCCACTGGTTGACGCGCAGCGGCAGGTCGCGCCACGACTGGACCCAGCGGCTCATCGCGGCACCGATCACCGTTTCCGACGTCGGACGGACGATCAACGGTTCCTCGAGCTTGGCTTCGGGATCGGGGATCAGCTTGCCCTTGCCGTCCTGGATCAGGCGGTGATGCGTGACGACCGCCATTTCCTTAGCGAAACCATCGACATGGTCGGCTTCCTTCTCAAAGAAGCTCAAAGGGATGAAAAGCGGGAAATAGCAGTTCTGGACCCCCATGTCCTTGATGCCCGCATCCATGATCGTCTGGATCCGTTCCCATATGCCATAGCCCCACGGCTTGATGACCATGCAGCCGCGTACGCCCGATTCTTCGGCCAGATCGGCCTCGGCAATGACATCCTGATACCAGGCCGCGAAATCGGCTTGCCGGGTTACGCTGAGCGCATGTTTGACCATGATATTCGTATTTTCCGTAGCTGGGGCGCGTTGGCGGCCCGATTAATTCTTCTTGGCGAGCGCAGCCTTGAGCTCGGCGACTTCGGCCTTGAGCGCCGCAATCTCCGCATCCTTGGACTTGCTGCCGCCAGCCCCCGGGATGAACGCCCCCGCGGCCTGCTGGAACATCTCCATATTGCGGCGGGTTAGTTCGGCGAGCGGGTTCGATCCCAAAGCGCCTTCCAGCGCCGAGCGGACGTCCTGCTGGTTCTTGCGGAACGCGGTCATCGAGGCTTCGAGATATTGCGGCACCATCGACTGCATCTTGTCGCCGTACATGCCGATCAGGTGACGGAGGAAATTGACAGGCAGCAGCGTTTCGCCGCGCGTTTCCTCGTCCATGATGATTTGCGTCAAGACATTATGCGTGATGTCGTCGCCGCTCTTGGCATCGACGACGCGGAAATCGCGGCCGTCGCGGACCATGGTGCCCAGATCCTCGAGCGTGATGTAGCAGCTGCGTTCGGTGTCATAGAGCCGCCGGTTGGCGTATTTCTTGATCGTGACGACGTCATCTTCCGTCGCCCCCGCCTTGGATTTCGCCATGTTGACCTGCGCTCCTAACAATGCCCGGACCATGGCGACTGCGCCGCCCGTACATTCGAAGCGCCCGCATTAGCATCAAATAATGATGCATCGCAACATGCGCCACTTACGCGTTGCGCAAAGCGCGGCGGCGCGAATCGCATCCCCCGAAACGGGTATGCGCGATCGCGATGAAGCGCCCCTCGCAATCGGTGACCCGTACGCCGACTTGAGCAGGCTCCAACCAGCAAAACGCAATTTAGTTTCAACAGAAATCATTGCCGTGCCATTTTTGATGCTCAAAATGGCGTTGAAAGGTTGTTCCTTTCAGGTCCCGGCACTTTGATTTCAACGAGCCCCGCGCCGCCTCCGACCGAGCCTGTTGCCAAAATGCCACAGCGCCGCACCGGAGTCCCCAGACTGTCAGAAAATTTACATCAAAAGCTTGTGCCGCCCAAAATTTCCGTCTTTCTAGCGCGCAATCCGTTCTCTCTCATTTCTCGAACGGTAACCGGGGAAATACACCATGAAGAAAACCAGCCTGTTGGTTCGGGGCTCTGCCCTGACTCTTGCTTTGTTCAGCGCCATGCCGGCGATGGCACAGAGCGACGCCGCACCTGCGGACGAAACAGCGGATGCAGCAGACGAAGGCACGATCGTCGTCACCGGCTCGCGCATCCGCCAGCCGAACCTTGAATCGGCCAACCCGATCGCCGTCGTCACCGGCGCGGAAATCTTCGAGACCGGCGGCATTTCGGTCGGCGATCTGCTCAACGAACTGCCGCAACTTCGCAGCACCTTCAGCCAGCAGAACTCGACGCGCTTCCTCGGAACGCGCGGCCTCAACCTGCTCGACCTTCGCGGCCTCGGCACGCAGCGCACGCTGGTGCTCGTCAACGGCCGTCGTCACGTCGGTTCGGACGTTCTCTCGAACGGCGTGTCGGTCGACACCAACACCATTCCGTCGGATCTGGTCGAGCGTATCGACATCGTGACCGGCGGCGCATCGGCCGTTTACGGTTCGGACGCAATCGCGGGCGTCGTCAACTTCATCCTCAAGGATGATTATGACGGCATCCAGCTGCGCGGCCAGAGCGGCATCTCGCGCTATGGCGATGCGGGCAACCAGTTCGTTTCGCTGACCGCAGGCAAGAACTTCGCCGACGGCCGTGGTAACGTCGCGGTCAACCTCGAATACGCCCACAGCTCGGACTTCTATGCTTCGGGTCGCCCGAACGTCCGCCAGCAGAATGGTTTCGTGATCGTCGACGCCGACCCCCCGGGCTCGGTCAACGGTGCAGCCGGCGGTTTCGACCGTTATTTCTTCAACGACATCCGTTCGGGCACGATCAGCCTCGGCGGCATGGTCGCCGCCTTCCCGAACCCGAACGCCGCACCCTGCGGCAGCGGTGACGGTTCGGCGTTCACCTGCGCGTTCCAGTTCCAGCGTGACGGCACCCTGGTCGCACAGACCGGCACGCGTATCGGCATCGGCCCGAACGGCGCGTTCCTTGGCGGCAACGGCATGAGCGGCCGCGAAGGCAAGCTCGTCGCGCTCTCGCCCGACCTGAAGCGCTATTCGGCGAACCTCATCGGTCACTTCGAGATTTCGCCGGCGTTCGTTCCGTTCATCGAAGCGAAGTATGTCCGTTCGGAAGCCGTCGGTTCGCAGAGCGGCCCCTTCTTCACCCAGGGCACGACGCTGGGTGATCCCGGTGGCCGTGAACGCGTCCGTCTCGACAACCCGTTCCTGTCGGCGCAGGCACGCACGCTCCTCACCAACACGTTCCTTGCTTCGAACGTCAACGTGAACACGGGCGGTGCGCTGACCCCCGCGCAGCTTGCTACGCAGCAGGCAGCAATCGCGGCAGGCACCTTCCGTTTCAGCCTGCGTCGCAACTGGGTCGACTTCGGCAACCGTGACGAAGAAATCACGCGCGAAACCTATCGCGCCGTCATCGGCGTCCGCGGCGATTTCAACGACGACTGGAACTACGAAATCTTCGCCAACTATGGTGAGCACAAGGAAAAGAACCTGATCGCGGGTAACGTCAATATCCAGCGTTATCTGCTGGGTCTCGACACCACGCGCGATGTGAATGGCAACATTGTCTGCCGCTCCTCGCTCAACCCGGGTGCAACGATTTCGTATCTGACCGGTACCCCGCTCAGCGCCGGCGATGATCCGCGCCTCGCCGCCGATATCGCGGCCTGCGTTCCGATCAATCCGTTCGGCGAAGGTGGCATCAACGATGCGGCGCGCAACTATGTGCTCGTCGACTCGCTGGCCACTGGCAAGATCTCGCAGCTCAACATCGGCGGTTTCGTCGCTGGCGACACAAGCGCGTTCTTCGAACTGCCGGGCGGTCCGGTGTCCTTCTCGCTCGGTGCCGAATATCGCCGCGAAACGCTGGACTATGACCTCGATGACCTGACCCAGGCTGGTTACGCCTTCTACAACGCGATCCCGACCTTCGACTCGCCTGCGTTCGAAGTGAAGGAGCTGTATGGTGAAGTTCAGATTCCGCTGCTGAAGGACGCTCCGTTCTTCAACGAGCTGACGCTGCGCGCCAACGGCCGTATCTCGGACTATAAGGGATCGACCGGAACCACCTATACCTATGGTGGCGAAGTGATGTGGAAGCCGATCGAAGACATCGGGTTCCGCGGCACCTATGCTCGTGCGGTTCGCGCTCCGAACCTGGCCGATCTCTATTCGGAACAGGGTCAGAACTTCGCTCCGCTGTTCGTCGACCCCTGCTCGGCGGTCAACCTGGCGACGGGTTCGGCCAACCGCGTGGCGAACTGCCAGGCGGCAGGCGCGCCCGCCGGCTATGACTTCCGCTACATCGCGTCGCTGGAAATCCTGAGCGGCGGTAACACCGAGCTGAAGGCGGAAACGTCGGATTCGTATACCGTCGGTGTCCTCCTGCAGCCCCGGTTCATTCCTGGTCTGTCGCTGTCGGCCGACTATTACTCGATCACCGTCAACGACGTGATCACCGCACCGTCGGCACAGCAGATCGCCAACGCCTGTTACGATCTGCCTGACCTCAACAACCAGTTCTGCTCGCTCTTTGAGCGCGCAGGTGCGGGTGGTGGTCCTGCCGGCGAAATCCCCTTCCAGATTCTCGAGGGCTCGCTGATCCAGACCAGCCAGAACTACGCGAAGCTGAAGGCCCGCGGTATCGATGCGCAGCTCGACTATCGTTACACCGATGGCGACTGGACGTTCACGTTCGGCGGTCAGTACACGCATGTGCTGCAGCGCGACGAGTTCCTGGATCCTGCAAACCCCGGTTTCAAGAATCGCCTGCTCGGCGAGCTCGGCGATCCGAAGAATCAGGTGAACCTCAACGTCAGCGCCAAGTACAAGAGCGTTACGCTGGGCTACCAGTTCCGCTGGATCGACAAGATGTTCCTCAACACCTACGAGGACTTCAACGGACTCAACGGCCTGCCGCCGCAGAACACCGACTATGCTTCGGTTCAGAAGTACCCGTCGGTGGCGTATGTCGATCTTCGTGCAGCGGTTGACGTCAGCGAAGGCTTCAACTTCTACGCCGGTGTCGACAATCTCTTCAACCGCAAGGCGCCGTTCGGTACGACCGCCGTCGGTGGTGGCACGGGTATCTACGATAACCGCGGCCAGTATGTGTATGCGGGTATCGTCGCGAAGTTCTAATCGCGACCAGATAAGCTTATTGGGGGCCGGAGCGATCCGGCCCCCTTTTTTTTGTGGTGAGGACCGCTACAATCCACCGATGCTGCACGGATCACCCATCGACCTCGCAAATCAGCTATTTGCCCAAAATCGCATAACCGATGGCGTGGCATTGCTGACCCGCGCCGCGAACGAGGGAAATGTCGACGCGCTGATGCAATTGGCCGTCATCGATTTCGCCGGGAGCCATGGTGCGCGCGACCTGCCTCGCGGCCGTAAATGGCTGCGACGGGCCGTGGAGATCGGTCACGTCGATGGCGCGTTGATGGAGATTGCATTCGTCGCGAACGGATCGGGTCAGCCGCATCCCGACTGGAGCGGCGCGCTGGCTCTGTTACGCATTGCGGCGCGTGGAGACCCGGTGGCGGCAGCACATCTGACGCTCGTCGAACGCATGAAGCTTGACGATCGAGGCGGGCCCGCTGCCACCTCCCGTGCTGAGCGTCTATCCGACGCGCCGCATGTCATCCGTTATCCGGGTTTCCTTTCGGCCGACGAATGCGCGCATATTGCAACCGCCGCCGCACCCATGCTGGCGCCATCGACGGTGATCGATTCCGCGACGGGGCAGTCTCGCGAACACCCTGTCCGGACGGCCATGGCAGCGGTCATCGGCCCGGCGAAAGAAGACGTCGTCATCCGCGCAATCAACCACCGCCTTGCCGCGATTACGGGAACTGCGGTCGAGCAGGGTGAGCCGCTTTCGGTGATGCGCTATGATGTTGCGCAGCAGTATCGTATGCATGTCGACGCCCTTCCGGGCACAGACAACCAGCGGATCAAGACCGCAATCGTCTATTTGAATCATGGCTATGAGGGTGGCGAAACTTTGTTCGAGCATGGCCCGAAGATTGCCGGGCGGCAGGGCGACGCTATTGTCTTTGACAATGTGCGGGGCGACGGATCGCCCGACCCTGTCTCGCGCCACGCAGGCCTGCCCATCGCCCAGGGCGTCAAATGGATCGCGACGCGGTGGATCCGCCAAGCGCCCTATGATCCCTGGACCTATCGTCCGGGAGCCTAGATCCAGTTTCGCTGGAAGCGCGGGCCAAGGCTCGTCAGCAACTCATATTGCGACAATCCGCTGCGCGCGGCGGTCGACGGCAGATCGTATTCGAGCGCTAGCCAGTCGCCCTCTTCGATTGCGCCTGCATCGCTCGCATCGAAGGCGATGAGGTCCATCGATACGCGGCCGATCAATGGAAGCCGGTGCGCCTGCCATGCGGCCCCGCCGCCGGACCCGGCGTGACAACGCAGATAGCCGTCGGCGTAGCCCATGTTCGCAACCGCAACCCGACCGTCGTGCCGCGCGGTCCAGCTTGCGCCATAACCGACCGTCTCGCCCGCGCGCACGCTGCGCATCTGCAGCACGCGTGCCTCGGGAAAGACCACCTGGCGAATATGGCCTTGCGCCTCCTCGCGTGGAGTTCCCCCATAAAGTGCTATGCCAGGGCGTGTCAGATCGAACGCGTAATCAGTGCCGAGGCAGACGCCTGCGCTGTTCGAAAGACTATATCTCCGGGCCGGTATCGCCTGCCTGATTGCCTGGAAGGCCGCGAGTTGACGGGCATTCTGGTCGCTATCCTCGTCGGCCGAAGCGAGATGGCTCAGCAATGTTTCGATCTTGAGACCATCGAGCGCGCCGCCCATTGCCTCCTCGATCGCCAGGCCGAGACGGTTCATCCCGGTATCGACCATCACGTCGCATGGGCGCCCTTCCCCGGCTTCGCGCCAGCGCGCGACCTGTTCGATGCTGTTGAGCACCGGGCGCGCCGGAAGCGTGCGCGCGGCAACCATATCGCTCACGCTGACGCCGTGGAGCACCGACAGCGACACACCCTCGGGAAGCGGCATCAGCGCCGCCGCCTCGACCCAGGTCGCGACGAAAAAGTCGCGGCAACCCGCGGCGGCAAGGTGGCGGACGACGTCGCGCGCGCCGAGGCCATAGCCGTCGGCCTTGATCGCTGCGCCGCACGCGGCCACGCCGCTTTGCGCCGCCAGCCAGCGCCAGTTGGCAACGAGCGCATCGCTGTCGAGACGGAGGCGGAGCGGCGACGGGACTTCGATCATCCCCCTGCCCCTATACGGGTTCAACCGCCGCGCCAATGGGTGTTCAGGCTGTCGGGGCGGGCTTGTCCCACTGGCCCTCGACCGGATCCTTGAGCATGAAGGCTGTCACAAGGAAGGCGACGAGCACGACACCCCAAGTGTACCAGAGGCCCGAATAGGCGTTGCCGGTCTTGGCGATGATGAAACTCGCGATCAGGGGCAGGAAGCCGCCGAAATAGCCGGTTCCCAGGTGATAGGGGATCGACAGTGACGAGTAGCGGACGTGCGGCGGGAACATCTCGGACAGCAACGCCGCGACGGGGCCATAGGTGAAGCCCGACAGCGCGCTGAGGCCGAGCAGCGCGAGGAAGATGACAGCGATGCTGCCCGCACTCGGGATCTGTTTCGCGAAATCATAGCCTTTTGCCTCGAGCGCGGGTTGCAGCAAGGCCGGATCCTCGCTCGCGACTTCGCGGTCGCCGATCTGGATCTTGACGCTGTCAAAGCCGCCATCGGTAGCGACTACCTTGTAGGGCACGCCGAGTTTAGTGAGTTCACCGAGCGTTCGGCCGCACGCGGTTTCCTGTTTCTGTGCGAACGGATCGAAGCTGCACTGCGATCCGGTGACGGTCACCGGCGCGCGCTCTGCGGCGGCGCTAAGCGCAGGGTTGCCGACGCTGCCCATCCACCAGAAAAGCGGGAACAGCAGCACCAATGTCGCGGCATAACCCCAGACGATCGGCTTCTTGCGCCCGATGCGGTCGGACAAATGGCCCGCCCAGATGAAGAAACCCATGCCGGTCGCCGCAGCAAAGCCGACGATGATTTCGGCGGCGGTGTCCTCGACCTTCATCGGTCCCTTCAGGAAAGAGAGGCCCGAAAACATCGCGGTGTACCAGATAACGGTGAGGCCCGCGGCGATACCGAACAGCGCGATGAAAATACGGCGCGGATTGCCGGGGTAAGTGAAGCTTTCCTTGAGCGGGTTCTTCGCCAGCTCGCCTTGCTGCTTCATCGCCTGGAACACCGGGCTCTCGGACAGTTTCAGCCGCATCCAAAGCGAGATGGCGAGCAGGATCAGCGAAAGGAGGAAGGGTACGCGCCAGCCCCAGCTTTCCCAGACCGCATCGGACATCAGCGCCTTGCACCCGAGCACGACGATCAGACTGAGCACGAAGCCACCGACGACACTCGCCTGGATGAAACTGGTGTAAAAACCGCGCTTTCCGGGCGGCGAATGTTCGGCGACATAGACCGCGGCGCCGCCATATTCGCCGCCGAGTGCGAGCCCTTGCAGCACGCGGAGCAGGATCACGATGATCGGCGCCGCGATGCCGATTGTCGCGGCCGACGGGATCATGCCGACCCCCGCGGTTGCAATCCCCATCAATGTGACGGTGACGAGGAAGGTGTATTTGCGTCCCAGCCGGTCGCCGAGAAAGCCGAACAGCACCGCGCCCAAGGGGCGGAAACCGAAACCGACCGCGAAACCCGCCCAGACGAGCAGAGTTTCGAGCGTCGCATTGTCGCTGGGGAAAAAGGCCTTGCCGATGATCGCCGCGAGCGTGCCGTAGATGAAGAAATCATACCATTCGAACACGGTGCCCGCCGACGAGGCGGCGATGACCATGCGGATATCCTTCGCACTCGGTTCGTAAACGGCCGCATTTCCGGCGGCGGCACTTTCGGTCATACACTCTCCCCCGCCCCATATTGCATGGAGCTTTCGCTCCTCTCTACCCGGCAAGCGACGCTGCGCAAGCCTTCTTGGCGTAGCCTCATTCCGGTGGCAGGATGCGCCGCATGCAGTTCATCGACCTTTCGATCCCGATCACCAACGACGTCGTATCCGACCCGCCGGTGATGCGCCCGAACATCACCTATATGACCCATGAAAATACGTGGGAACAGATCGCGATGTTCTTTCCTGGCCTGACGCGCGAGGATTTGCCCGACGGCGAAGGTTGGGCGGTCGAGATGCTGTCGCTGAGCACGCACAACGGCACGCATATGGATGCGCCCTGGCATTATCATTCGACCACCGACAACGGCGCGACCCCTGCCCCGTCGATCGACGAGGCGCCGCTCGACCTGTTCTTTCGTCCCGGGGTGAAGCTCGACTTTGCGGATCGCCCGCACGGCCATGTCGTGAGCGCCGCCGAGGTCGAGGCCGAACTCGCGCGGATCGGGCACGCGCTCCAGCCGCTCGACATCGTGCTCGTCCAGTCGGGCGCCGTCTATGGCACCGGCAATTTCACCGATCAGGGCTGCGGCATGGGCGCCGAGGCGACGCTGTACCTCACCGAGCGCGGCGTACAGGTCGTCGGCACCGACGCATGGAGCTGGGATGCGCCGTTCAGCCACACCGCGAAACGCTGGGCCGAAACGCGCGATCCGTCGATCATCTGGGAAGGGCACAAGGCCGGGCGCATCCGGCCTTATTACCAGATCGAGAAGCTGACTAACCTTGCCGCCATTCCCGCGACGGGTTTCACCTTCAGCTGCTTTCCTGTGAAGATCGAGCGCGCGAGCGCGGGCTGGATCCGCGCGGTGGCGTTGGTGGATGCCTAGGCGTCAAGGCTGCCGATGATCGGAAGCAGCGTGAGGGCCGCGGTGTAAAGAAAGGCCGCGTGTCGTAATGACGGCCGATACACGCGCCGCAAAAACAGCCACACGAACAGAACCGGCGCCAGCTGCATTCCGATCAAAAGCCAGTAATCGAGCGGTCGATAATTTCCGTCCGTCATCCCAGATTCGTCGTAGCCAGCACCCATAGCGTCCAACCGGCCAGCACCAGCAACGCGCCAAAGGTCGCGAGGACGCCCACCTGCCGCCCGAGTGGTGCCTTGCCGGGCTCGGACGGCGTGTAGAGCCCGATGACATGCGCGACGCGGCCGATCAGGAAGGTCGCGCCGATGATCATCAGCCCCATATGATTGGCGCGCGCGGTTTCGAGCAACCCGAGCAGGATGATCGTGATCGGCGCATATTCGGCGAGGTTGCCGTGCGCGCGGCTGGCGCTGATGAGTTTGACGTCGCCATGGTCGCCGAACGCGGCTTTGACGCGCAGTCGCTGGCGCACCGTGTCGATCGCGGTGACAAGCAACAGCAGCGCACAAACGGCGGCCACGAACGCGGTTACCGGTAAAGTCATCGTCCCTCTCCCCTATTTCCCGCCGCGAGACTAGCCGCGATGTGGGACGCAGGAAAGGTCAGAACAGACGCGAGCCGTCGGGAACCTTGCGATCAGGCGCAAAGAGGATCACCGCGCCCTCTTCGTCGGCAAAGCCGAGCGTCAGCACCTCGGACATGAACTTGCCGATCTGGCGTGGCGGGAAGTTGATCACCGCGGCGACCTGCCGCCCGGCGAGTTCTTCAAGCGCGTAGCGGTCGACGATCTGCGCGCTGCTCTTCTTCACCCCGATCGCGGGGCCGAAGTCGATCTTCAATTTGAACGCGGGTTTGCGTGCCTCGGGGAACGGCTCGACCTCGACGATCGTGCCGATGCGGATGTCGACGCGGAGGAAATCGTCGAAAGTGATCGGTTCGGCTGCAGGTGCGTCGTGATTGTGGTTTAGATGCATTTCTTGAATCCGTCATTGCGAGCGAAGCGAAGCAATCCAGAGCGGGACTACGCCGCACTGGATTGCTTCGTCGCTTCGCTCCTCGCAATGACAAAGTGCAGAAAAGCTATTCCATCTCCAAGATCACCGCATCGACCGCGAGGCTGTCCCCCTGCGCGGCGTTGACGGTCTTCACCGTCCCCGACTTTTCAGCGCGGAGGATGTTTTCCATCTTCATCGCCTCGACCGTCGCGAGCGGCTGGCCAGCCTCGACCTTGTCGCCCTCGCCGACGTGCAGCGTGACGAGCAGGCCCGGCATCGGACAGATGAGGAATTTCGAGAGATCGGGCGGAATCTTCTCGATCATATGCTGGGTCAGCGACGCGATGTGCCAAGGTAATACGCGAACGTCGTGGATATGTCCGCGCGTTGTCATGCGCCACCCGGTGCGCGTCTTCGCAACCTTCACCGCAAGCTCGGTCTCGTCGATCTCGGCGACGACCAGCCGGTCGCCCGGCGTATATTCGAGCGCGATGTCGACCCGGTCGCCCTCGACCTTGATGTGCTTCTCGCCGACCTTGACCTTGTACGACACGCCGTCGATCGAGACCTGCCATTTCGCGGGCGGTTCGAGCCGGTCGCCGAGCTGGCCGTCGGTGCGGCGCGCGCGATCGGCCTCGGCGCTCGCCATGAAGCCCGCGATCGCCGCGAGTGCGCGGGTTACATCGGCATCGGTCGGGGCGCCGTGGAAGCCCTCGGGATATTCCTCGGCGATGAAGCCCGTCGTGAGCTCGCCCGAGCGGAAGCGCGGATGCTGCATGATGGCCGAGACGAAATCGATATTATGGCCAAGCCCTTCGATCTCGAAGCGGTCGAGCGCCGCGATCTGCAGGTCGGCGGCTTCGTCGCGCGTTTCGCCCCAGGTGACGAGCTTGGCGATCATCGGATCGTAGAAGATCGACACCTCGCCGCCCTCTTCGACGCCCGCATCGACGCGCACGCCCTCGACGCCGCGCTCGTCGCCTTCCCACGCCGGAACGGGGGTGCGGTAGCGCACAAGGCGTCCGGTCGAGGGCAGGAAGCCGCGATACGGGTCTTCGGCATAGACGCGGTTTTCGATCGCCCAGCCGTCGATCTTGATATCGTCCTGCGTCATGTCGAGCTTTTCGCCCGCGGCGACGCGGATCATCTGTTCGACGAGGTCGATGCCGGTGATCGCTTCGGTCACCGGATGCTCGACCTGCAGGCGCGTATTCATTTCGAGGAAGTAGAAGCTCTCGCCCGTCGGGTCGGCGCCCGAGACGATCAGTTCGACCGTGCCCGCGCTGTAATAGCCAACCGCCTTCGACAGCGCGACGCACTGCTCGCCCATCGCCTTGCGCATCTTCTCGGTCACGAACGGCGACGGCGCTTCTTCCACGACCTTCTGGTGGCGGCGCTGGATCGAGCATTCGCGTTCATTGAGGTAGAGGACATTGCCGTGCTGGTCGCCGAGTATCTGGATCTCGATGTGGCGCGGGTTGAGGATGAATTTCTCGATGAAGACGCGGTCGTCGCCGAAGCTGTTGAGCCCCTCACGCTTGGTGGCCTCGAAGCCCTCGCGGACGTCCTTTTCGTCATAGGCAAGGCGCATGCCCTTGCCGCCGCCGCCGGCCGACGCCTTCATCATCACCGGATAACCGATCTCGTTCGAGATGCGCACGGCATGTTCGGTATCGTCGATCTCGCCGACGAAGCCGGGAACGACGTTGACGCCAGCTTCCTTCGCTAGCTTCTTCGACTCGATCTTGTCGCCCATCGCGGCGATCGCGTTCACCGGCGGGCCGATGAAGGCGATATTTTCCTTTGCGAGCGCCTCGGCGAAGCTGGTGCGTTCGGAGAGGAAGCCATAGCCCGGATGCACTGCTTCGGCGCCGGTCGCCTTGCACGCCGCGATGATCTTGTCGGCGATCAGGTAGGATTCCGACGCGGGCGAAGCGCCGATATGCACCGCCTCGTCGGCCATCTGCACGAACGGCGCGCGCGCGTCGGCGTCCGAATAGACGGCGACGGTCGCGATGCCCATGCGCCGCGCGGTCTTGATGACGCGGCAGGCGATTTCACCGCGGTTGGCGATCAGGATTTTCTTGAACATGGCCCTCAATATTCCTCGATCAAATCTTTAAGTTGCTTGGTGCGCGCATCGGTCAGCTGCGTCTGGCATCCACTGATCACCATCGGTTCGGCCGAGCCGCCCCGCATCGTGTAGCCCTCGCTTGCGCATTGCTTGTCGCGGTACGCCAGCCAGGCCCGCTGCGCCGCGAGAAGCGTGTCGAAATAGCCGGGGCGGTTGTCCTGCGTGCGGTCGAATTCGGCGTCGATGGTCTTCATGCGCGCCGCCGTTATCTTCCACTGGGCGTTCATCGCGGCATCGGCGCGCTCGAACTCCTTGTATGCGCAGGCGTTGAGCTCGAATTGCGCCATCGCATTGTCGCAATCGACTTCGGGCTCCTGCGCGGCGCCGGCCAGTGCCAAGAGCGCGGAAAGGATCATTCCGCGGCTTCCATCTGCGCGCGCATCGGCTCTTCGCTTTCCATTGGGCGCAGCCCCAGCTTCGCGAACAGCGCCGCGTCGGCATTGTCGCCGCGGTTGCCGGTGGTGAGCAGCTTGTCGCCGGTGAAGATGCTGTTCGCGCCCGCCATGAAGCAGAGCGCCTGCGTAGCTTCCGACATGCTCTCGCGGCCCGCCGACAGGCGAACCATCGATTTCGGCATGGTGATACGTGCGACCGCGATCGTGCGGACGAATTCGATATCGTCGATTTTGGCGAGCGGGGTGTCGGCGAGCATGTCGCCGAGCACGGTGCCTTTCACCGGCACCAGCGCATTGACCGGCACGCTTTCGGGGTGGCGTTCGAGCGTTGCGAGCGCGTGGATAAAGCCGACGCGGTCGGTGCGCGTCTCGCCCAGCCCGACGATGCCGCCCGAGCAGACATTGATCCCGGCATTGCGGACTTCCTCGAGCGTGTCGAGGCGGTCCTGGAAGGTCCGGGTCGAGATGATATTCTCGTAATTCTCCGGGCTCGTGTCGATATTATGGTTGTAATAGTCGAGCCCCGCGACCGCGAGCGTCTGTGCCTGTTCCTTGGTCAGCATGCCCAGCGTCATGCAGGTTTCCATGCCCATCTGGCGCACGCCTTCGACCATCTCGACGATCGCGGGCATGTCGCGCTCCTTGGGATTGCGCCAGGCGGCGCCCATGCAGAAACGCTTGGAGCCCGAATCCTTCGCCTGTGCTGCCGCCTGCAGCACCGCGCGGACATCCATCAGCTTGGTCGCCTTGAGGCCGCTGTCGGCGCTCTTCGACTGCGAGCAATAGCCGCAATCCTCGACGCAGCCGCCGGTCTTGATGCTGAGCAGGGTGCAAAGCTGGACCTCGCCGCGCGCATGGTGACGGCGGTGGACGCCCTGCGCCTCCCACATCAGTTCGTCGAACGGCAGGTCGAACAGTTCGGCGATTTCCTCGCGCGTCCAGTCGGTGCGCGTCTGGTTGTCCTGTTCGGCGGTTTCGGAGAGGTTCATGATCGTTGACCCTTTTGATGTTATTTGCAGAAGCGCTCGAGCGCGGCGCCGTAAAATTCGATTGTCGGCGTTTCGCCGAACATGTCCTGATAATTGCCGTCGGCCCATGGTCGGCGGTCGCCATAGCTGATCGTTACCTGTCGTCCGGTTTCGGCGTCGCCATATTCACCGACGCCATAAAGCGTGAAGTCGATATCGGCTTCGGGATCGTCGCAGTTGAGGCGGATCAGCCCCTTGTTCACATATTTGTCGCTCGTCTCGAAATAGACGTCGCGCCACGCACCGTCGCTCTTTTCGACACGGCCGTACCAGTCGGTAAAATAGACATCGTCGATCTGCTGCCGGTAGACCAGTTCGACCGCGACATCCTTGCGGAACTCGCTCGGACGGCTCGCCGGTTCGGCATCCGCCGAAGCGACCGAAAAAGCGGCGAGCATCAGACCGAGCGAACCGATCACGCGGCGTCCTCCAGCGGCGGCATATTATGGCCGAGCAGGCGCAGCACATCGGCGGCGCATTCGACCACATTGCTGCCGGGGCCATAGATGCCTTGTACGCCCGCATCGCGGAGATATTGATAATCCTGTGGCGGGATGACCCCGCCCGCGATCACTTTTACATCGCCGCGGCCCGCCTCTTTCAGCTTGTGGATAAGTTCGGGGATAAGTGTCTTGTGCCCCGCCGCAAGGCTCGATGCGCCGACGACGTCGACGCCGGCGTCGAGCGCGAGGACGACAGTTTCGTCGGGAGTCTGGAACAATGGTCCCGACACGACGTCGAAGCCCATGTCGCCGAATGCCGAGGCGATGACATTCGCGCCGCGATCATGACCGTCTTGCCCCATCTTGGCTACGAGCAATTTGGGTTTGCGCCCCATGCGCCGTTCGACCGCCTTCACGCCGTCGAGCACCTGTTGCCAGCGGTCGTCGCCTTCATAAGGCGCGGCATAGACGCCCTTCACCGGTGTTGGCTGGGTACCGTAGCGGTCGAAGCTCTCCTCCATCGCCGAGGAGATTTCGCCGAGTGTCGCGCGGGCGCGGGCGGCTTCGACCGCGAGCGCAAGAAGGTTGTTCTCGATGCTCGACTGGCCTGCGGCACCGTCGCGCAGCGCCTTCAGCGCCGTCTGGCACGCAGCTTCGTCGCGCGAGGCCTTGATGCGGTTGATCCGTGCGATCTGCCCTTCGCGCACCTTGGCGTTATCGACCTCGAGCGTTTCGAGCAGATCTTCGTCCTTCAGGCGATATTTGTTCACTCCGACGATCACATCGTCGCCGCGATCGACGCGCGCCTGACGCGCCGCCGCCGCCGTTTCGATCATCGCCTTCGGCCAGCCCGCCGCAACGGCGTTCGCCATCCCGCCTTCCTTCTCGACACGCCCGATAATCTCCCACGCCTTGTCGACCAGTTCCTGCGTCAGCGCCTCCACGTAGTAAGAGCCGCCGAGCGGATCGACGACCTTGGTCATCCCGGTTTCTTCCTGGATGACGATCTGGGTGTTGCGCGCGATGCGCGCCGAGAAATCGGTCGGCAGCGCGATCGCTTCGTCGAGCGCATTAGTGTGCAGCGACTGCGTCCCGCCGAGCATCGCCGCCATCGCCTCGATCGTCGTGCGCATCACGTTGTTGTACGGGTCCTGCTCGGTGAGCGAGACGCCTGAGGTCTGGCAGTGGGTGCGCAGCATCTTGCTGCGTTCGTCCTTAGCGCCGAGGTTGGTCATCACGCGGTGCCACAGCACGCGTGCGGCGCGCAGCTTGGCGATCTCCATGAAGAAGTTCATGCCGATTGCGAAGAAGAAGGACAGGCGTCCGGCAAACTTGTCGATATCGAGGCCGCTCGCGACGCCGTAGCGCACATATTCGGCGCCGTCGGCGATCGTGAAGGCCAGTTCCTGGACCTGCGTCGCGCCGGCTTCCTGCATATGGTAGCCGCTGATCGAGATGCTGTTGAACTTCGGCATCTCGCGCGACGTGTAGCCGAAGATGTCCGAGATGATCCGCATCGAGGGTTCGGGCGGGTAGATATAGGTGTTGCGGACCATGAACTCCTTGAGGATGTCGTTCTGGATGGTCCCGTCGAGCAGTTTGCGGTCGACCCCCTGCTCCTCGCCCGCGACGATGAAGAAAGCGAGTATGGGGATCACCGCGCCGTTCATCGTCATCGACACCGACATCTGGTCGAGCGGGATGCCGTCGAAGAGGATCTTCATATCCTCGACGCTGTCGATCGCGACCCCCGCCTTGCCGACGTCGCCGACGACGCGCGGATGGTCGCTGTCATAACCGCGGTGCGTCGCGAGGTCGAAAGCAACCGACAGGCCCTTCTGCCCAGCGGCGAGGTTGCGGCGATAGAAGGCGTTCGATTCCTCTGCGGTCGAGAAGCCGGCGTACTGCCGGATCGTCCAGGGGCGGCCCGCATACATCGACGCGCGCACGCCGCGCGTAAAGGGCGCGAAACCGGGAATGCCCGGATCGACCGTCACATCCTCGGCAGTGTAGAGCGGCTTGACGTCGATCCCCTCGGCGGTGTGCCAAGTGAGGTCCTTGCCCTTCACTTCCTTGTCGGCCGCAGCGGCCCATTGGTCGATGGTCGGCTTGTCGGTCATCTCAGTGCGCCTCCTTCGGCGTCTCCATAATCTCGGTCAGCACCCCACCCATGTCCTTGGGGTGCAGGAAGAAGATCAAAGTCCCATGCGCCCCGATGCGCGGTTCGCCGAGCACGCGCTTGCCTTGTCCCTCGAACTCGGCCTTGGCGGCATGGATGTCGGGCACTTCGTAGCATAGATGATGCTGGCCTCCTGCGGGGTTCTTTTGCAGGAAAGCCGCGATCGATGCATTGCCCGGCAGTGGCTCGATCAGCTCTATTTGTGTGCCGTTCAGCCCCGTATCGGTGGGCGTATCGACGAAACAGACCTTCACGCCCTGCTCGGGCAGGTCGAACGGCTCGTGAATCTGCGTCGCCCCCATCACATCGCGGTAAAACACGATGCTGTCGGCGATCGACGGCGTCGCGACGCCGATATGATTGAGGCGACCCAGTTTCATCTCATTCTCCTCAGCAGCCCGGAATCTGGTCCTTGCCGACCAGTTCGTACTTGCCGTTCTTCAACAGATATTGCTGCTTGATCGCGCGCGTGCCGGTGTAGGTCACGGTGAAGCTCTTGTCGGGAACAGCGCCCGTGATCTGCCCGTCGAAGCCCTGTTCCTTCTGGTTGAGGCCGGCACCCGAACTCATGCTGTCGGTGAAGCTCGCGCGATCGACTGGCCCATCGGGCGCCAACTCGGTCAGCGTCGCGCTGCTGATCGCGCAGCCCTGCCACACGCCGCCGCCCGACGTCACCAGATAGGGATTCTTCCCGAGCGCATCGCTGAAGGCCCAAGCGGTCGCGGCGTTGCCGACGCTACCGACCGAACCGAGATCGAGCCACTCACCCTTGCGCTGCCAGCCCGACGGGCCCCCCTGCAGATAGTGGACCGCATTGATTCCGCCTTCGCTGTGCCCGGCTTCGTCGAGGCTGCCGAGGCTGAGCAGCACACCGACATTGTTTGACAGCAGGTGGATCGCGGCGGGCCGGAACGTGTAGGTGCGACCGTCGATCTCGCGGGTCGCCGTCGGCTCGGCGCCCTTGGCAAGTCCGAACGCGGCTTGGAACGCGAGGCCGATCGTCGTGTTTTCCTCGCTGTCGAGCGTCACCGGGAATGCGGGTTTGGGTTCACCGACCGGCGTGTCGGGGTCGAACGCCCACGCAGCCGGCGCGGCCAGCATGGGAGCGATCAGGGTAGCGACAAGAAGTTTACGCATGTTCAAACCTCATTTGGAATCAAGGACATCGCGGTTCTAACCGCTCCCTGTTCTTGCCTCCAGTCCGATGCTTGTGTGCCGGACGTCACATATGACGACAAAATCATGCTCGCGATCAGAGCGGGATATTGTCGTGCTTCTTCCACGGATTTTCGAGCTGCTTGTTGCGGAGCTTGCGAAGGCCCAGCGCGATCCGTTTGCGCGTATTGTGCGGGTGGATGACCTCGTCGATATAGCCGCGCGATGCCGCGACGAAGGGGTTCGCGAAGCGATCTTCATATTCCTTGGTGCGCTGCGCGATCTTTTCGGGATCGCCGATGTCGCTGCGGAAGATAATCTCGACCGCGCCTTTTGCGCCCATCACCGCGATTTCGGCCGTCGGCCAGGCATAGTTCAAATCGCCGCGCAGGTGCTTCGACGCCATCACATCATAAGCGCCGCCATAGGCCTTGCGCGTGATTACCGTGATCTTCGGCACCGTCGCCTCGGCATAGGCGAACAGCAGCTTCGCGCCATGCTTGATGATGCCATTATATTCCTGCGCGGTGCCGGGCAGAAAACCGGGGACGTCGACGAAAGTAATGATCGGGATTTCGAACGCGTCGCAGAAGCGGACGAAACGCGCCGCTTTCTTGGATGAATTGATGTCGAGCACGCCCGCGAGCACGAGCGGCTGGTTCGCGACGATGCCGATCGTGCGCCCCTCGATGCGCCCGAAGCCGCAGATGATGTTGCCCGCATGCGCCGGCTGCACTTCGAAGAAGTCGCCCTCGTCGACGGTCTTCCGGATCAGCTCGTGCATGTCGTACGGCTGGTTGGCATTCGGCGGGATTAGCGTGTCGAGGCTCGGCTCGGCGCGGTCATAGGGATCGCTCGTCGGGCGAACGGGAACGCCGCTGCGGTTGTTTTCGGGCAGATAGTCGAAGAAATCGCGCGTCGCGAGCAGCGCCTCGATGTCATTCTCGAACGCGATGTCGGCGACCGAGCTTTTGGTAGTGTGGGTGATCGCGCCGCCGAGTTCTTCCTGCGTGACGACTTCGTTGGTGACGGTTTTCACCACGTCAGGGCCGGTGACGAACATATAGCTGCTGTCCTTCACCATGAAGATGAAGTCGGTCATCGCGGGGCTGTACACCGCGCCGCCCGCGCAGGGGCCCATGATGAGCGAGATTTGCGGCACGACGCCCGACGCGAGCACGTTGCGTTGGAACACCTCGGCATAACCGCCGAGTGACGCGACGCCCTCCTGGATGCGCGCGCCGCCACTGTCGTTGAGGCCGATGACCGGCGCCCCGACCTTCATCGCATTGTCCATGACCTTCATGATCTTCTCGGCATGCCGCTCGGACAGCGAGCCACCGAAGACGGTGAAATCCTGACTGAAGACATAGACGAGGCGGCCGTTAATCGTGCCGCTGCCAGTGACGACGCCGTCGCCGGGAACGATCTGATCCTGCATACCGAAATCGGTGCAATTATGTTCGACATAGGTGTCGAGCTCTTCGAACGAGCCTTCGTCAAGCAGCACATCGAGCCGCTCGCGCGCGGTCAGCTTGCCCTTGCTGTGCTGCGCATCGATGCGCTTCTGCCCGCCTCCCAGAGCTGCTGCGGCGCGGCGGCGTTCCATTTCGGCGATATTGGCGGACACTCAGGTTCTCCATCGAAGCGGGAAGGCGTCGTCTGCGCCTTCATCGTCGCAGAAGCAAATGCGAAATTGCGAAATTGCAAAGTCACATTTTGCAAATTTTGTTTGTGGTGTATAAGCTCGTCAATCGTTTGGAGATAGTCGGGACGCGGCAACAACGATACGTCTCAATCGGCTGCGTCCCGACAATTCCGGAGCTTGGGGATGAAATGCGATGGCTCGGCAGCGGATTTTTGCCGGTACCCGGCTGAAGCATTTGCGCATCGAGCGCGGCATGATGCAGGCCGCCTTTGCCGAGCAACTCGGCATTTCGACCTCCTACCTCAGTCAGATCGAGCATGACGACCGCCCGCTGACGCCGACGCTCCTTGAACGCCTCCAGCGCTTGTTCCCGCTGGAATGGGAAGAGGTCGCAGCCGACGCCGGCGATCGCCGCGCGGGTGCGCTTCGTGAGGCTGCAGCCGATCCCTTGTTCGCCGCCGCGCCCTTGCCGCCAGAGCAACTCGAGCGCGCGGCGTTGCAGCAGCCACAACTCGCCGACCAGTTCATCGCGCTCCACGCCGCCTATCGTCGCGCCGGACAACGGCTGCAGATTATCGACGAGGCATTGACCGGCGGCACGGCCGAGGGCAGCCGGCTGCCGTGGGAAGAGGTGCGCGACTGGTTCCACGATGCCGGAAACTATGTCGACAGCATCGACCGCGCGGCCGAAGCGCTCGCCGGGCAATTGCGCGGCAAGGAGCCCTCGCCTGCTGTCGAAACGATCGAACGGCGCCTGCGCGAAGCGCTTGGCATTTCGATCGTCTATCAACAGACGCAGACGCTCCGCGATTTCGATGCGACGATGCGGCATCTGGTGATCGACCCGTCGCAGCCAGCAGAGAGCCGGCGGTTCCAACTTGCGCACCAACTGGCGGCGCTAGCACTCGCGAACGAAATCGCCGCAGTCGTCGAAGCCTCGCCGCTCCGCACCGCGGCGGCGCGGCAGTTGCTCCATGTCGGCCTCGCCAACTATGCCGCGGGTGCGGTGTTGATGCCTTACGCGCCGTTCCGCGCCAGCGCTCGCACGGTGCGGCACGATATCGACCGGCTGCGGCTCGAATATGGCGTGAGCTTCGAGCAAGCCTGCCACCGCCTCTCGACGCTCCAGCGCCCCGGCGCACGCGGCATTCCGATGTTCTTCTGCCGGGTCGACATGGCGGGCAACATCACGAAACGGCATTCGGCGACACGGCTGCAATTCGCGCGCTTCGGCGGTGCCTGCCCGCTGTGGATCGTGCACGAGGCGGCGGCGATCCCCGACCGCATCCTGTTCCAACTTGCCGAGACACCCGACGGCCTCCGCTATGTCTCGATGGCGAAGGGGCTGGTGAAGCCGTCGGGCAGCTATGCGCGAAGTCCGCGCCGCTACGCCGTAGCGCTTGGGTGCGAGGCGCAATATGCCGGCGATTTCGTTTATGCCGACGGGGTCGACGTCGCAGCGCCGCAAGCCGCGACGCGCATCGGCCTGTCGTGCCGCATCTGCCCGCGCGACGATTGCGACCAGCGCGCTTTTCCGCCGAGCGACCGCCCGATCCTCGTCGATCCCGACCGGCGCGACGTCGTGCCGTACCGGATCGGCTAGCCTTCGATCACCAGTTCCTCGTCGAGGAAATCGAGGAAGGCGCGGATGCGCGCCGCCGCGCGGTCCTCGGGCGCATAGAGCGCGTGGATATCCTCGCCGTCGCCGGGATTATAATCGGCAAGAACCTCGACGAGCCTCCCCGCAGCGAGATCCTTTGCGACGTGGAAGCGCCCGTGCCGTGCGATGCCGCCGCCCGCGACCGCCATCCGGCGAACCACCTCGCCCGAATTGCCGAAGAAGCTGCCGTGCACGGGGCGATGGACGATCTTGCCCGCGATGCGGAACGGCCAACTGTCGACCGAGCGGCGGAAGCTGAAGCGCAGACAGTCGTGCTTGTCGAGATCGTCGGGGCTCTGCGGCGCGCCGCGCCGCGCGATATAGTCGGGGCTTGCGACGAGCACCATCCGGCTATGGCCGAGTTTCTTGGCACGCAGCCTCGTATCGCGGAGCGGGCCGATGCGGATCGCAATGTCGGCGCGCTCCTCAACCAGATCGACGATCGTATCGGACAGCGCGAGGTCGACGGTGATGTCGGGATAGCGCGCGGTGAAGCGCGGCAGGATCGGCAACAGGCCCATCGTGCCGATCGAGGGCGAGGCGTTGATGCGAAGCAAGCCGCGCGGTCCCTGCTGTTCCTGCCCAAGGCCCGCTTCGACAGACTGGATATCTGCAAGCAGCACGCCCATTCGCTCGCGGTAGACAGTGCCCTCGGACGTCAGCGCTAGCGAGCGGGTCGTCCGGCGCATCAATGTGACGCCCAGTCGTTGCTCCAGCCGTGCTATGCTGCGGCTGACCGCCGAGGGTGTCAGCCGCAACGCCTTCGCCGCCGATGCGAGACTGCCGCCGTTCGCCACCGCCAGAAAGGTTTCGATATCGCCGAACCGATTGTCCATCGCCATTCCTGATTTTGAATCACCACTGAAATGATGAGGCGCATTCTAATCAACAATGACGGGTCACGCTATCTTGCATCCATCAGATTGCACTCAAGCGAAAGGAGTTCGTCATGGACCTCAAACTTAAAGGCAAGACCGCCCTCGTTACCGGATCGACTGCCGGCATCGGCTTCGCGATTGCCAAGCGCCTCGCCGAAGAAGGCGTCGACGTCGTCGTCACCGGCCGCAACCAGCAGAAGCTGGACGAAGCCGCCGCCGAACTGGCGCAGGCGGGTACGATCCGCGCGGTCCTCGCCGACCCCGCGACCGCCGAAGGCGCCGACGCGCTGATCGCCGCAGTTCCGGCAGTCGATATCCTCGTCAACAATCTCGGCATTTACGAAGCGAAGCCCTTTGCCGAAATCAGCGACGCCGACTGGCACAATATCTTCGAGGTCAACGTCGTGAGCGGGGCACGGCTGTCGCGGCACTATTTCCCGAAGATGCTCGAAAAGGACTGGGGCCGCGTGATCTTCATCGCGAGCGAAAGCGGGCTGCTGCCGCCCGCCGAGATGATCCACTACGGCATGACCAAGACGGCACAGCTCACGATCGCGCGCGGGCTTGCCGAGCACACTAAGGGCACCGGCGTCACCGTCAACAGCGTGCTGCCGGGGCCGACGCGCTCGGAAGGCATCACCGATTTCATCCGTTCGGTGGTATCGAACCCCAACGCGCCCGAAGCCGAGCGTGAGAAGACTTTCTTCGAGGAACTGCGCCCGCTCTCACTGATCCGCCGTCTGATCGAGGCCGATGAGATCGGCGCGATGGTGACCTATCTGGCAAGCCCGCTTGCGGCGGTCACCAACGGCGCCGCGATCCGCGCCGAGGGCGGGATCGTTCCGACGATTGCTTGAGTTGCTTCCCTCCCGCTTGCGGGAGGGGTTTCTCACTCAGACCTTCACAATTCCTCGCTCGATCAGACTATGCGCCGTCGCCAGGATCGCTTCCTCGGGCGTGCGCATCGTCCAGCCCAATGTCTGCATCGCATGGCGGCTGTCGCCGCCGCGCACATTGCCGAGTTCGGCGACGAGTTGCTTGAGCTCGGGCCGCACGAGCGCGAACAGCTTGAGCAGCCAGTCGGGCATCTTTCGCGTCGGAACCTTCTTCGCCTTGTCGCCGAGGTTCGCGGTCAGGATGTTCGCGACGTCGATCATCTTCAAGAACGGTCCCGAGCAGACATAGCGCTCGTCGCGTATGTCCGGCGCGGTCAAAGCGCGATAATGCAGGTCGGCGACATCGCGCACGTCGATGATCCCGAACCCGATGTCGGGACACATCGGCACCTTGCCCTCCAGCAATTGCTTCACCAGTTCGATCGAGGTCGAAAGGTCGTCCGAGAGCAGCGGTCCGAACACCGCCGCCGGATTGACCGAGGCGAACTCCATATCGCCGCCCTCCGCCGCGACCCAGTCGCGCGCCGCGCGTTCGGCGACGGTTTTCGAACGCGGATAAGGCATGACGCTGGGATTATCGAGATTGGTCCAGTCCGCCTCATTGTAGATCCCGCTGCCATTGTCATGGCCATAGGCGATCGCGGCCATCGACGAGGTCAAAACGAAGCGCTTGATCCCGGCAGCCCGCGCGAAACGCAGCGCGCGCAGGGCGCCCTCGCGCGCCGGGACGATCAGCTCGTCGGCATGTTTCGGGACACCGAGCGGAAAGGGCGAGGCAATATGGGCGACATGCGTGCAGCCAGCGATCGCTTCGGCCCAGCCTGCGTCATGCTCCAGATCGGCGGCGAAGAATTTCAGCCGGTCGTTGTCGACATTCAGCCAGCCGCGAACCTCTGGCTCGCGCTTCAGGCTGCGCACCGTCGTGTGGACGGTCCAGCCATTATGGATCAGCTGTCGGATGAGGAAGCCCGCGATATAGCCGCTGCCTCCGGTGACCAGTGCCGTGCCTGTCATGCGACCCTCCTCACTCGTTGAGCAAGGAGGGTAGCAGGATTATTTCAGCAGCACGAGTTCCTCGGCCATGCTCGGATGCAGCGCGACGGTGGCGTCGAAATCGGCCTTGGTCAGGCCCGCTTTCACCGCAATCGCCGCGGCCTGCAGGATCTCGGGCGCGTCGGGGCCGATCATGTGCAGGCCGACCACCTGGTCGGTGGCGGCGTTGACGATCATCTTGTAGAGCGCGCGTTCGTTGCGGCCCGCGAGGACATTCTTCATCGCGCGGAAATCGCTGGTGTAGACGCGGATCGAGCCGAGCTTGTTGCGCGCCTCGGCCTCGGTCATCCCGACCGCACCGATCGGCGGGTGGCTGAACACCGCGCTGGGGACATTGGCATAGTCGACCACCGTCGGCTTGCCGCCGAAAACGCTGTCGGCAAACGCCTGCCCTTCGCGGATCGCCACCGGGGTGAGCTGGATACGATTGGTCACGTCGCCGACGGCATAGATGCTCGGCACCGACGACTGGTTGGTCTCGTCGACCTTGATCGCGCCATCCTTGTCGAGTTCTACGCCGATCTCTTCGAGGCCCATTCCCTTACTGTTCGGCACGCGTCCCGCGGCGACGAGCACCGCGTCGGCCTGGATCGGGTCGCTATTCTCGAGATGGACGGTCAGCGATCCATCCTCATTCTTCTCGATCGACTTGAACGGCGCGTTGAACTTGAACTCGATGCCCTTAGTCATCGAAATCTGGAGCAGCCGGTCGCGAATCTGCTCGTCATAGCCGCGCAGGATCGTGTCGCCGCGATTCACGATCGTCACCTTGCTGCCGAATTCGTTGAAGATGCCGGCGAATTCATTGGCGATATAGCCGCCACCCGCGATCACGACGCGCTTCGGCAGTGTTTCGAGGTGGAAGACTTCGTTCGAGGTGATCGCATGTTCGCTGCCCGGAAATTCGGGGACGTGCGGCCAGCCGCCGGTCGCAATCAATATGCGCTCGGCGCTGATTTCCTGCCCGTCGGCGAGCCGGACCTTCTGCGGGCCGATCACCGTCGCGCGGGTCTTGAACAGCGTGACCTTGTGGTTGTCGAGCGTCTGGCCATAGAGGCCTTCGAGCCGGTCGACCTCGGCGAGAACATTGTCGCGGAGGCGGTTCCAGTCGAACTTGCAGTCGGGCACGTCCCAGCCGAATTTGCGCGCGTCCTTCAGATCCTCGGCAAAATGCGCGCCGTAAACGAGCAGCTTCTTGGGCACGCAGCCGCGGATGACGCAGGTACCGCCGACGCGATATTCCTCCGCCAGCGCGACGCGCGCGCCGTGCGAAGCGGCGATGCGCGACGCGCGAACCCCACCCGACCCGGCGCCGATGACAAACAGGTCGAAATCAAACTCGCTCATTCAAAACCCCTGATCCTTTGTGGTCGCGTGCTATTCGCGTCGGCGGCCTATGTGGTTACGCTGGCCCGCGATGCCAATCGAATTTTGCGGTCACAGTGATGGAGCGGGGGCTATTCGCCAAGCGCGGCCTGCATCAGCGCTTGCGTCGCGGGATCGAATTCGACCGTCCCTTCGGAAAGCCCCTTTGCCATTTCCTTGCCCAGCTCGACGCCGAACTGATCGAACGGGTTGATGCCGAGCAGCACGGCATTGGCGAACACGCGATGCTCGTAGAAGGCGATCAGCGCGCCAAGGCTGCGCGGCGTGACCTGATCGAGCAGGATCGTCGTCGAGGGGCGGTCTCCCGGATAATTGCGCGCGCCGTCAGGGCTCGCGCGCCCTGTCATCAGCGCCGCGCCCTGCGCAATGCAGTTCGCAACGAGTGTTTCGTGATGCGCCTCGTCGAGCAGATGATCGGGCTCGCGCGCGACGACGAACTCGACCGGGGTCAGCCGCGTGCCCTGGTGCAGCAGCTGGAACACCGCATGCTGCGCGTCGGTACCAACGCCGCCCCAGGTGATCGGCGCGCTCTCACGGCCGACGGGCTGGCCATCAAGCGTGACCGACTTGCCGTTCGATTCCATCTCGAGCTGCTGCAGATAATCGGGGAGTAGCCGCAGCCGCTCGTCATAGGCGAAGACTGCGCGCGTCTGGCAGCCGAGCCGGTTCGTATAGATCTGATCGGCAAAGGCTGCGAGCAGGCAGACATTGTCGGCGCCGTCGGCAAGGCGGAAATGACGATCCATCTCGGCCGCGCCCTCGAGCAGGTCGGCAAAGGCGTCCCATCCGAGCGCGAGCGCGGCGGGAAAGCCGATCGACGACCAGAGCGAGTAGCGGCCGCCGACGCTTTCGTTGAACGGCAGGATGCGCGTCTCGTCGATGCCCCATTCCATCGCGCGTTCGGGCTTCGCGGTGAGCGCGATGAAGCGGCCGAGTGGATCGGTGACGCCGGCCTCTTCAAGCCATTGCAGCGCCGAATTGGCGTTGAGCAAGGTTTCGGTGGTGGTGAAGGTTTTCGACGCAACCGCGACGAGCGTGTGCTCGGGGCTGAATTTGGCGAATACTTCGTCGAGCGCGGCGCCGTCGACGTTCGACACCACCGCGACGTCATAGCGGTCGCTGTGACGGCCGAGCGCGTCGATGAGCAAATCGGGGCCAAGCGCCGATCCGCCGATGCCGATGTGGAGCAGGTGGCGGATCTCGCCGAACGCGCCCGCCTCGATCGCGTCGATCATCATCCGCATCCGCTGGTGCAGCGCTTGCGCGGCATGGACCGACTCGGGGGCGCCGTCGCCGCGTTCTGCGCTATGTTCGGCGGCGCGGTCTTCGGTGGGGTTGGCGATGCCGCCCGAAAACAGCGTCTTGCGCCGTCCGGCGAAATCCTGCGCCGCGGCGAGGTCGGAAAGGATCGCGACGGCGGCCGTATCGAGATGCGTCTTGGCAAAGTCGAACCGGATATCGGCGACGCTGCGCACCGTGGCCTGCAGCCGCGCTTCGGGATCGGCGGCGACCAGGTCGGTCAGCTTTTGCGGCTGCCATTCGGAAAGGGCCTGCCAGGCCTGCGGGGCTGTCGTCATGATCAAAATCCTCGAGAAGGGGGAGCGAATCTCGACCTTTCTGTAAGCCTGCGGCCCTCGCGGCGCCAGTGTCGTCCACCGATATTTGCTTGACGTGGCAACCTATTCATCGCCAATGCGCGACATGACCCAAGCCAGCTTTACCGCCGATGTGACGCCCCCGACCGGCCCGGCGCCATCGTCCCCGACCCCGGCGCCCGTGTCCGCCAAGGAAGAGGCGGTCGACACCGTCCGTTTCCTCGCGCTCCTTGCAATCGCGGTGTTGATTTTCCGCAGCTTTTTCCTGTCGCCCTTCAACATTCCATCGGAATCGATGCAGCCGCGGCTGCTGATCGGCGACTATCTGCTCGTCAACAAAATGGCCTATGGCTATTCGAAGTATAGCCTGCCGTTCAGCGTCCCGCTGATCCCGGGGCGCATTTTTGCGCGCACGCCCGAACGCGGCGACGTCGTCGTGTTCAAGGCGCCGCCGGTTGCCGACAATGATTATATCAAGCGCGTGATCGGCCTGCCCGGCGACAGCGTGCAGGTGAAGGACGGCATCGTCTGGCTGAACGGCAAGCCGCTGAAGCGCGAAGCCATCGCCGACTTCGTCATCCCGGTGACTCCGAACATGGTCGAAGCCTCGCGCATGACAGGCACCCTGCCCTGCTACTCGCCCGAGTTCGAAGAAATCGCCGCCGACGGCCAGCGCCAATGCCGGTACAAGCAGTTCAAGGAAACGCTGCCGAGCGGCAAAAGCTATAACATCCTCGACATCACCACGATCGCCGAGGACAACACCCCGCTCGTCGTCGTCCCCGCAGGTCATTTGTTCCTGATGGGCGACAACCGCGACCGCAGCGCCGACAGCCGTTTCCCCGCGATGGAGAACCAGGGCATCGGCCTCGTTCCCGAAGAAAACCTCGTCGGCCACGCGCTGGTCGGCATGTTCTCGACCGACGGATCGGCGAGCTGGATCAACCCGATCAGCTGGTTCACGGCGGCGCGGTGGAGCCGCATCGGGGACGGTTTTTGAACGATCCCCTCGACACCGGGGCGCTCGCCGAAATCATCGGCTGCGCCCCGGGCGACCTGAAGGTCTATGATCTGGCGCTGACGCACGGAAGCACCGGGCGTGCCGATTATCAGCGGCTCGAGTTTCTCGGCGACCGCGTGCTGGGGCTTGTCATCGCGTCCGAACTCTACACGCGTTTTCCCGCCGCCAGCGAGGGCGAGATGTCGTCGCGGCTGCATGTACTCGCCTCGGGCGCGACCTGCGCCCTGATCGCGCAGCGGCTGAAGCTGACCGACCTCGTCCGCTTCGGCGCGCAGGCACGCAATGACGGCGGCCGTTATAGCGACAATATCGCCGCCGACGCGATCGAGGCGCTGATCGGCGCGCTCTATCTCGATCAAGGCGCCGACGCGGCGCGCCGTTTCATCCTCGCCCACTGGGATGATATGATCGACGGGCAAGTGGCAACACCCAAGCACCCAAAGGCGGCGCTTCAGGAATGGGCGCTGGCGCGCAAGCGCCGCCCGCCGGAATATGAAATCGTCGCGCGCGAAGGCCCCGACCACTCACCGCGCTTCCGCGTCGCCGTCAGCGTCGGCAAGCTCGCGCGCGCCGAAGCCGAAGGTACCAGTAAACAGGCGGCCGAAAAGGCCGCAGCGGCAGCGTTGCTCGCCGAACTTGAAGGAATAAAGGAATGACCCACCGTTGCGGATTTGTCGCCGTCGTCGGCGCGCCGAACGCGGGCAAATCGACGATCGTCAACGCGCTCGTCGGCCAGAAGGTCGCGATCGTCAGCCCGAAGGCGCAGACGACGCGCACGCGCCTGATGGGCGTCGCGATGGACGGCGAGACGCAGATCGTGCTGATCGACACGCCGGGCATCTTCGCCCCGACGCGCCGGCTCGACCGCGCGATGGTCGCCGCCGCGTGGAACAGCCTCGACCAGGCGGAGGCGATCCTCGTGATGATCGATGCCGCAGCCAAGCTCGGCGAGCGCGCCGAACGCGTGCTGCAGGGGATCGAGGGGCGGCCCGAGAAGAAGTTCCTCGTGCTCAACAAGGTCGATCTGACCAAGAAGGACAAATTGCTGACGATTGCGACGCAGCTCAACGAGCGCGTCAAGTTCGACGAGACCTTCTTCATCTCGGCGAGCACCGGCGACGGGGTTCCCGAACTCAAGGCGACGCTGGCGGCGCTGATGCCCGAAGGCCACTGGCATTTCCCCGAAGACGAGGTCAGCGACGCGCCCGAACGTATGCTCGCTGCCGAAATCACGCGCGAACAGCTTTATCGCCAGCTTCACGAAGAACTGCCGTACCAGTCGACCGTCGAGACCGAGAAATTCACGACGCGCCCCGACGGCAGCGCCGAAATCCACCAGCAGATCCTTGTCGCGCGCGACAACCAGCGCGCGATTATACTCGGCCACAAGGGCGAGCGCATCAAGGAAATCGGCAGCAAGTCGCGCGCCGAGCTGACCGAACTGCTCGGCCGCAAGGTTCACCTGTTCCTGCATGTGAAGGTCAAGGCGAACTGGGACGAAGACCGCGGCGTCTATCGCGACATGGGGCTTGATTGGGTCGACTAAGGGGGAAAGAAGTTGAGGCCGCCATCAATCGTTGCTTTCGAGCGCCTATTCTGGAGTTCGATGCTTGTCGGCGTTGCCAGCACCTATTTCGCATGGGACGAAATGACGGCGGCGCTCGAGCGTGAAAGCTCCGGGCTTGCCTCGTCCACCGGCATGGCCGTGGTGGTTATCATGCTGATCTTCTTCGCATTGATCTCGATTGCATTCTGGTATGCGATTGCAAGACGGGCGAGCAAGATCGCCAAATGGATTTATGTGGTGTGGATGGGCCTCGGCTCGATTTCGACGATAATGTCGTTGAGTGATCCGACCGGATTCAGGGGCGCAGCGTTGGTTGCATCGCTTGTCTCGACGGCCTTGACGATTGCATCGATCATCTGTCTTTTTCGGCCAGACGCGGTGGCTTGGTTCGCGCGTAAAGGGCGCTCCGAGGCGAGCGTTTTCGACTAGCGTCGACCGTTAGATCCGCCGGCAGTCATTCGGCGGCGGATTGCCGTCGAAGCGCGAGGTGATCCAGCTGATCGTTTCCTGCGCACTGTCGCGCGCGGCATCGACATGCCCGCCCGTCATCTCGATCCAGCGCAGCGCTGTTCCGCGGCGGCAGACGGCCTTGGCAAATTTGCGCGTGACCGCGGGCGCGATGATCGTGTCCTTGCTACTTTGCGCGATCAGTAGCGGTCCCGGCACGCGCGCCGCATCAACGCTGTTGGCGCGAGCGAAGCTTCCCCACGGCTCGATCTTGGCAATATCCTTGTTCTTGGTCGCGCGAACGATGGTCAGCACGCCGAGGATCATGCCGAACTTCGGCTTCTTTTCCAAGCTGATGCAATTATTCTCCGCCAGTCGGTGGATGATGCCCTGGTTTGTGCGGTTGGCGATGGCGTCCATCGAGAAACCATAGAGCGTCGACCAGCTGTGCAGCGTGAAGGACAAGAGCAGCGCGCGCGCATTCTTGTCGCTGCCATCGCGCAGATTAGCGGCAAGATCGGTCGGCGGCGCGGCCGCGGCGGTCGCGACGAGACTGAGGTCGGGTGCGTAGGAGCGCGCGGAAATCGCTGTCCACAGCGCGGCGTGACCACCCTGCGATTCACCCCAGACGGCAAAGTTGCTGCCCGCCGCCGCGCCGGGAATTTCGCGCGCCGCGCGTACCGCGTCCAAGACCGAATTTGCGGTATCGGGACCAACAAGTATCGGGTGCATCGTGGGATTGGCGAGGCCGATATAATCCGGCGCGACCACGACATAGCCGCTGCGGACCGCATCAATCCCTGCGGTAACATCAAAGAAATTCGGGCTGAGCGACGGCGCGCATTTTTCGGCGACGCCCCAGGCACCGTGGGTCCAGGCGATCACGCGGCGCGGGCGCGCCGGGATGGCCTCACGGGGTGCCGCTACGATGCCGGTGACCTGAAATGACTTACCATATTGGTTCGTCGTCCAATATTGAACGCGCCAAGCCTGCACGCCCGCCGGCGTATCCTGCATCGGGTCGGCGGATATCAGACGCCCCGCCTGTTGGGCCGCGGCGGGCAACGAAAATACGAACAGAATGGAAAGCAGGAAGGCGGCGAGCAGGTGGCGCATGGACAGTCTCCCGGATGCGCCACCCTATCATGCCTTTGCGGCGGCGCAAACGCCGCCGGTCCAGGCGTTATTCCGCCGCGGCCTTCTTGGCCGGAGCCTTCTTTGCAGCCGCTTTCTTGGCCGGGGCTTTCTTCGGCGCTGCTTTCTTTGGTGCCGCCTTCTTCTTGCCCTTCGCCGGGCCCTTTGCCGCGCGCGCGTCGATTAGCTCGATCGCCTCTTCGAGCGTCAGCGTCGCGGGATCGGCGCTCTTCGGCAGCGTTGCGTTGGTCGTACCGTCGGTCACATAAGGACCGAAGCGTCCTTCCATCAGCTTCATCTCGCCGCCGCTCGTCGGATGCGGACCGAAGGTGTTGAGCGGCTCGGCCTTGGTGCGCCCGCGCCCGCCGCCCGCCGCGGCTTCGGCGATGCGAACGACCGCGGCGTTCATGCCGATGTCGAAGATTTCGGCGGTGCCGGTCAGCTTCGCATATTTGCCGTCGTGGAGCAGATAGGGCCCGTAACGTCCCAGCCCTGCCATGATCGGCTTGCCGCTTTCAGGATGCACCCCGACCTCGCGCGGCAGGCTGAGCAGCCGCAGCGCGTAGTCGAGATCGAAATCCTCGCCCGGGATGTCCTTCGGGATTGACGAGCGTTTCGCCTCCTTGCCGTCACCGAGCTGGATATAAGGCCCGAACCGTCCGCTGCGCTTCGTCACTTCGAGACCGCTGTCGGGATCATTGCCCATTGTCTCGGGTCCGGTGTCTGCCCCATCGCTGCCGCCCGGCTGGGCGAATTTGCGCGTATATTTGCAGTCGGGATAATTGCTGCACGCGATGAACGGTCCGAACTTGCCGCCGCGCAACGCCAGCTTGCCGGTGCCGCAATTGGGGCAGATGCGCGGATCGCTGCCGTCGCCTTTGTCGGGGAAGAGATAGGGGCCGAGGAATTCGTCGAGCGCCGCGGTGATCTCCGACGGCTTCTGTTCCATCACCTCGCCGGTGCGGGGCTTGAAGTCGCGCCAAAAGCGTTCGAGCACCGCCTGCCACTGCGCACGGCCGCCCGACACGTCGTCGAGCTCTTCCTCGAGGCCTGCAGTGAAATCGTATCCGACATAGCGTTCGAAGAAGCGTTCGAGGAACGCCGTCAGCAGCCGCCCGCTCTCCTCGGGGATGAAGCGGTTCTTTTCGACCGTCACATAGGCGCGGTCCTTCAGCACCTGCAGGATCGACGCATAAGTCGACGGGCGCCCGATGCCGAGCTCTTCCATCTTTTTGACGAGGCTGGCTTCCGAATAGCGCGGCGGCGGCTGAGTCTCGTGCTTTTCGACTTCGATGCCGGTCTTGGCGGGCGCATCGCCCTTGGCCATCGCGGGGAGCAGGCGCGCATCCTCGTCTTCGCTGTCGTCGCGGCCTTCGTCATAGAGCGCGAGGAAGCCGGGGAATTTGATCACCTGCCCTGTCGCGCGCAGCATCGTCTTGCCCGTGCCATCGGTCAGGTCGATGCTCGTGCGTTCGAGCCGCGCCGAGGCCATCTGGCTCGCCATCGCGCGCTTCCAGATCAGCTCGTACAGGCGGGCATGATCGCCGCCGCCGGTCTTGTCCTTGCTGAAGTCGGTCGGGCGGATCGCCTCGTGCGCTTCCTGCGCATTCTTCGCCTTGGTCTGATACTGGCGCGGCTGGTCGGGGACATAGCCGCCGTCATACCGCGTCGCGATCGCCTTTCGCGCGGCGCTGATCGCGCTGCCGTCCATCTGGACGCCGTCGGTACGCATATAGGTGATCGCGCCATCCTCATAGAGGCCCTGCGCGATCCGCATCGTGTGGCTCGCCGAGAAACCGAGCTTGCGCGCCGCTTCCTGCTGTAGCGTCGAGGTGGTGAACGGCGGCGGCGGATTGCGCGTCAGCGGCTTGGTCTCGACGAGATCAACGGAGAAATGACCCGCCTTCACATCGGCCTCGGCAGCGCGCGCATCGGCTTCGCTGGTGATCGACAGCCGCTCGATCTTGTCGCCGCGCCAGCGCGCGAGGCGCGCCTTGAACGGCGTCCCCGACATTTCGAACAGCCCGGTGACCGACCAATATTGCTGCGCAACAAAGGCCTCGATCTCGCGCTCGCGTTCAACAACGAGGCGCAGCGAAACCGACTGCACGCGGCCCGCCGATTTGGCACCGGGCAGCTTGCGCCACAGGACAGGCGACAGGGTAAAGCCGACGAGATAATCGAGCGCGCGGCGGGCGCGATAGGCGTCGATCAGATCGTCGTCGAGCGCGCGCGGATGCGCCATCGCGGTCAGCACCGCATCCTTGGTGATCGCGTTGAAGGTGACGCGGTCGACCTCGGCCGGTAGCGACTTTTTGCTGCGCAGCAATTCCCGCACGTGCCAGCTGATCGCCTCGCCCTCGCGATCAGGGTCGGTCGCGAGGATCAATCGATCGGCGGTTTTTGCCGCGTCCTGAATTTCCTTCATCTGCTTCGTCTTGTCCGGATACAGCTGCCACTGCATCGCGAAGCCGTCGTCGGGATCGACCGACCCGTCCTTGGGCGGCAGGTCGCGGACGTGGCCATAGCTGGCCAGAACTTTGAAGTCGCGACCGAGATATTTCTCGATCGTTTTCGCCTTTGCAGGCGATTCCACAATTACCAATTGCATTAAAAAACTATCCCCGTCACCGGCTCTCACATGTACGCGCGAGGGTGGCGGGGATAGCTTGATGCCGTCAAGCCGGATTTTTTCTTAGCCATCCTGCCATTTGAAATCGGCGGGCAAGATGCATTTGCCGGCGTCGTACTTGCCGACGCTGCGGATGATCTCCTGATCGTCGGGCTCAATGCGGCGGCCGCTAATCTGGCTGTCGATGACGCGGCGGACCAGCGCGTCGAGCTTGGTCACCAGATAGCAGTCGATCGCCGGCGGCGCGTGCGGATTGCCGACGCCGCTGTCGTCGGTCAGGAACAGGTACCGCGATTGGGTCGCCGCAGCCATCGCGCGCATTGCATATTCGGCCTTGTCGGCGACACCCGAGGCGGCGACCGGGGTGATGTGGATGCGCTTGGCGCGCGCGGCCTCGGCGGCCGCCCAGGTGCGCCCGAACTTGTCGTCGTGCGGCGGCGCGTCGGCGACGAGCAGCAGCGATTTCACCGCGTCGGGGCGCCAATCCTGCCCGACCGCGCGGATCATCGCCTGATCCATCGCTTCGGGATAGTCGCCGCCTCCGTTCGCATCCTGCCGCGCCATTGCGCCCTGCACGCGGCCGATGTCGCGGTCGAAAGCGACGGTGCGCGTAACATAGTCGTCGCCGAGGTCGCGGTAGAAGACGAAGCCGATACGGATGTCGAGGTCGCGGTGTCTTGCGGTGATTGCGCCGATGATCGATCTAAGTTCGGCCTGCAGATAGTTGATCTCGTCGCCCATGCTGCCCGTTGTGTCGACGACGAGCATCAGGTCGAGCTTGGTGACTTTCGCTGCCGCCTGATTTGCGGTCAGCCCGACGAGCTGGCCGCCCGCAGCGTTGGCAACTAGCACCGGGCGCGCATCGGCGATGGTGCGACCAGCCTTGCGTGCCGAAACGGTGATGCGTTCGCTCAGCCGGTCGAGGCCAGGGAAGAAGACCGCGCTGCCGTCGGCCTGCGTTGCCATGGTGATGCTGTTGCCGTCGCTGCACGTCACGGTCACGTCGGCGAAGGGGATCGGCTGGCCGCTGCGATCATTGACCTTCACCGTCACGACGCGCGTGGTGTCGACGCGCGGCAGATTCCGCACCTCCTGCCCCAGATCACCGCTGCGGTTGACATAGGAGGCGTAGAGTTCGGGATTGAGCAGATCGTCATGCTCGCCCGCGGTCAAAATGCCCGATTGGGGCTGCGGCTGCGATCGGGGATAGGGGCGTGGAGGCACGATGCCCGGGCTGACGCGAGAAAAGTCCGAAGACGAGCCCGGAACCAGCGCTGCGGACGCAGGCGGCGGCGGGAGCGCCTCAGAAGACGCGTCGCTGGCCTCCGTACCCGAGCGCGATCCGGTCACGACCACCTCTGCGGCATCGCCAGCATAGGACGGCGGTGGCGGTGCCATCGGCGGAGGGGGTGGAGGCGGCGGTGGGGGGGGCGGCGGGGCGGCCTCGACGGCCATCGCGTCTTCGCGATCGCGTTTCTCACTCCCCCGCGTTTTGATGCTGCCATTTACCGGCTGCGGCTGCGGCCGCACCTCGGGATCGAGCTGGGGTAAGGGGGCGGCGTTGCGGCAAAACCCCTTGTCGGGGGCGGGCACACTATGCGCCATGGCGAGCGGGATTGGCGTGGGCGCCGAAGCCAGCACTGCAACCATCGTGACACCCGTCAAGAACCGGCTTCGCATCATCAAACTCCCCACCATGTGATACAATATCATGAATCTGTGGCTCGGCCGCTGAACCGTGGCTGAACCGCGGTGAGGCGTTAGATTGCCGAGAGTTAGCCGGCTGTGCCAACGATCACATGAGCGAAATCTTTGCTCCGGCGTGGCGCTCGACACGGCCCGCCAGCTCGAGTTCGAGCAACAACAGCTGCACCGTCGAGGCGTCCTGCCCCGACTGACGCACCAACTCATCGACCGCGACCGGCGTCGGTCCGAGCAGGTCGATCAGCGACCGGCGCTCACCGTCGCCTACATCGACTGGCGCGGGAGCGGCGGTGTAGCGTTGCACCGGCTCGCGAACCATCCGCGCGTCGATCGGCCCGACCGCTTCCATTACGTCGTCGATCGTCTGGACCAGCGTCGCGCCCTCGCGGATGAGTATGTTGCAGCCTTGCGCGCGCGGATCGAGCGGCGAGCCCGGCACCGCCATCACCTCGCGCCCATAGTCGCCGGCGCGGCGCGCAGTGATCAGCGATCCTGATCGGGGCGCCGCCTCGATCACCACCGTGCCATGCGCGATCCCCGCGATGATACGGTTGCGCGACGGAAAATGACGCGCGAGCGGTTCGGTCCTGGGCGGCTGTTCGGCGATCAGCAGTTGGTCGCTCGCAATCTTTTCCTGCAGCGCCGCATTTTCAGGCGGAAAGGCGATGTCGATCCCGCTGGCGATGACGCCGACCGTCGAACCACCGAGCGCTCCGATGTGGGCGGCGGTATCCACCCCGCGCGCCAGCCCGCTGACCACCGTCACGTCGCGCGCCGCCAGATCGCCCGCGAGCTGTCGTGCAAAACGGCAGGCGATAGCGGAGGCATTGCGCGCGCCGACGATCGCAACGCAAGGGCGCCGAAGCATCGCCGTATCGCCGCGTACGATGACGACAGGCGGCGCCCCCTCGACCTCGCGCAGCATCGGCGAATAGCCATCCTCGTCGCTGAATATATGGCGTGCGCCCAGCGCCGCCACGCGCTCGATCTCTCGCTCAGCGACGTCGAGGGGAGCAATGCGCGCCTTCCCGGCCCCGCCACGCAGAACGAGGTCCGGCAGCGCATCGAGCGCAGCTTCGCCCGACCCGAAGCGCAACATGAGCTGATGCCAGCTTACCGGCCCGACGTGCGGCGTGCGGATCAGCCGCAGCCGTGCCAGCCGCTCGGCATGGGTCACGCTTCCCCGGCTCCCTTGGGGGCGTCCTTCTTTCCCCCGACGCGCGGCTCGGTCCCGGCACGCAGCCGTGCGATATTTTCCCGGTGCCGCCACAGCACGATCACTGCGAGTCCGGCGAGGCCGATGGCATAGACCTGATGCCCGAAGGCGAGCGCGGCGATCGGCGCCGACACCGCACCGAGCATCCCGCCGAGCGACGAGATGCGAAGGAACAAGACCGTGCCAAGCCACACGATCGCGAACACCAGTCCGATCGGCCAGGCGAGCGCGAGCGCGAGGCCGAGCAGCGTCGCAACCCCCTTCCCACCGCGAAATTTCAGCCACACCGGATAGCAATGGCCGATCATAGCCGCGGCGCCCGCAATCATCGCGGCATGGTCGCCGAGTTCGGGGACGAAATGCCGCGCGAGCATGACCGCGACCGCGCCCTTTGCCCCGTCGAGGATCAGCGTCGCCGCTGCCAGTCCCTTGCGCCCGGTGCGCAGCACATTGGTCGCGCCAATATTGCCCGACCCGATCCGGCGCAGATCTCCCGCGCCGAACAGGCGCGTGAGGATGACGCCAAAGGGGATCGAGCCGAGAAAATATCCGACGGCGACCAGCAAAAATATCGTCATGAAAATCCCCGCTCCATTCACCCCCGTTGTGGCGATGTTGGGCGATGCAATCAATGGATTAGGATGGCGTGACCGCCAAAATGGATTTGATAGCTGACGCGCCTGCCTGCTAGGCGACACACATGCACTCCCCTGCCCCCGACGCGCCCATCCTGTTCTTCGATAGCGGCCTTGGCGGGCTCACCGTGCTCGGGCCAACGCGCGCGCTGCTGCCGACAGCGCCGATCGTCTATGCCGCCGATTATGCCGGCTTGCCCTATGGCCAGAAAAGCGAAGCCGAACTTGCGGCGCGCGTTCCGGCGCTGCTCGGCCGTCTCGTCGAACGCTATCAGCCGCGGCTTGCGGTCATCGCGTGCAACACCGCCTCGACCATCGCGCTCGCCCATGTCCGCGCCGCACTCGACCTGCCGATCGTCGGGACCGTCCCCGCAATCAAGCCCGCCGCGGAACTCACAAAGAGCGGCGTCATCGGCGTGCTAGGTACCGAAGCGACGGTGCGCCAGCCCTATGTCGACGATCTCAGCGCAAGGTTCGCCGACGGCAAGACCGTTCTGCGCCATGGCAGCCCCGGCCTCGTCACCGGCGCCGAGGCAAAGCTGCGCGGTGAGGCAATCGATCCCGATGTGATCGCACGCGCTGTTGCGGGCCTGCGCGACCAGCCGGGCGGCGATGCGATGGACGTCATCGTACTCGCTTGCACGCATTTCCCTTTGCTGGAGCAAGAGTTGCAGGCCGCCGTCGGATCGGACGTCCGGCTGATCGACGGCGCGGCGGGTATCGCGCGTCGCATCGCGCATCTGACCGCCGGCCAGCCCTGGCCCGACGCGGCCTCGCCGGGTATCGCCGTTTTTACCCGCAGCGAAGATCGTCCGCCGCCGCCGCTCGCCGCGCTGGCGCCCTACGGCATCGGGGCGATCGAGACGATCTGATAGGACAATTTGTCCCATAAATTGCGAATCGTTCGCACTGGATTTCAGCCAGATTCGGCGTTATTGGGCCGCTGTTAAGTGCCGCCGGAGGGAGCGGCGCCCAAAGACCTGAACGGGCACCTGACTGCGGGGCTGAAACGTGAACTATAACGATATTTTCGCTCGGGCTATCGACCGGCTGCACGAAGAAGGGCGCTACCGCGTCTTCATCGACATCCTTCGCAACCGCGGCGCCTTTCCCAACGCACGTTGCTTTGCCGGCCACAACGGACCGAAGCCGATCACCGTCTGGTGCTCGAACGACTATCTTGCGATGGGCCAACATCCCAAGGTCATCGAAGCGATGGAAGGCGCCTTACACGACGTCGGTGCCGGCTCGGGCGGTACGCGCAATATCGGCGGCAACACCCATTATCACATCGATCTCGAGCATGAGCTTGCCGATCTGCACGGCAAAGATGGCGCACTGCTCTTCACCTCGGGCTATATCTCGAACGAGGCGACGCTCGGTACGCTCGGCAAGCTGCTGCCGAACTGCATCATCTATTCGGACGAACTCAACCACGCGTCGATGATTGCCGGCATCCGTAACTCGGGCTGCGAAAAGCGCGTGTGGCGCCACAACGACCTCGCGCATCTCGAGGAACTGCTCGCCGCCGACGATCCCGACGCGGCGAAGCTGATCGCGTTCGAAAGCGTCTATTCGATGGACGGCGACGTCGCCCCGATCCACGCGATCTGCGACCTTGCGGATAAGTATAACGCGCTCACCTATTGCGACGAAGTCCATGCCGTTGGCATGTACGGCCCGCGCGGCGGCGGCATCACCGACCGCGACGAAGCGGCAGACCGCGTGACAATCATCGAGGGTACGCTCGGCAAGGCGTTCGGCGTGATGGGCGGCTATATCGCTGCCGACAAGAATATCATCGACGTGATCCGCAGCTATGCGCCGGGCTTTATCTTCACGACGAGCCTGTCGCCGGTGCTCGTCGCGGGCGTGCTCGCCAGCGTGCGCCACCTCAAGGCGTCGAGCGTCGAGCGCGATGCGCAGCAGGAAGCCGCCGCTTACCTGAAGCAAAGCTTCCGCAATGCCGGCCTGCCGGTGATGGATTCGACGACGCACATCGTTCCGCTGATGGTCGGCGACCCGGTGCGCGCGAAGAAGATCAGCGACATATTGCTCGCCGAATATGGCGTCTATGTGCAGCCAATCAATTTCCCGACCGTGCCGCGCGGCACCGAACGCCTGCGTTTCACGCCCGGGCCGGCGCATGACGAGGCGATGATGCGCGAGCTCACCGAAGCGCTCGTCGAAATCTGGGACCGGCTCGAACTTCAGCTTCAGAAGGCCGCGTGAAGACAGCGTGACGGGCGCACCCGGTTTCGATGACGTCGTTGTCGGACGCCGCTCGATACGCGGCTTCCTCGACAAACCCGTTCCGAAAGCGCTGATCGCCGAGATCCTCGAGGTCGCGATGCGCGCGCCATCGTCGTTCAACAATCAGTGCTGGAATTTCTCGGTCGTCACCGGCGAACCGCTGGCGGAGATCCGCCGGGGCAACACCGACGGCATCCTCGCGGGCAAGCCCGACAGCCGCGAATTCCGCCGCTTCGACGGCGTCGCCGACGACCATCGCGGCCGCCAGATCGAGATCGCCAAGCAATTGTTCGGTGCGATGGGCATAGCGCGCGACGACAACGACGCACGGCAGGACTGGGTGCTGCGCGGCTTTCGCCAGTTCGACGCGCCGGTCAGCATCGTCGTGACCTATGACCGCGTGCTGCTCGGCAGCGACATCGCGCCGTTCGATTGCGGCGCCGTCACCAACGCGCTCGTTAATGCCGCCTGGTCGCGCGGGCTCGGCTGCGTGATCAACAGCCAGGGGATTATGCAAAGCCCGGTCGTGCGCGAACATGCGCATATCCCTGACGATCAGGTCATCATGATCTGCGTCGCGATGGGCTGGCCCGATACCGATTTCCCGGCCAATGCGGTGGTATCCAACCGCAAGGGCGTCGACGAGGCCGTGCGGTTCGTCGGCTTCGTCGAGTGATAGCCGGCCAAGTGCCGCTCAATCCTCTGGAAATCCTGTTGAGCGTTACCGATGGCGCAGGCTTGCTCCCGGAAAACCGGCGAGAGCGTATCGGATGCCTGATGGGCTTGGCTATCGTGATTCCGGTGGTCGTTATCCTGCTGCTCGTTTCACTAATCTAACGGTCTCCTTCCCGGAGGTGCGAACGTCAGCACCCTTCGACAAGATCGGAACGACCCGATAAGGTGAGCAGCGAATCTCGACGCGTCGATCACGAAAGATTATCATGCCAGCACAGCGTTATAGCTATACTGCGATCGCGCTTCACTGGCTGCTCGCGCTGATGCTTGCGTTCCAGATCGCGCTTGGCCAGACGCTGGAAGGCAGCAACAGTCCCGAACTGTTCACCCGCTATCAGCTACACAAGTCGGTGGGCATCACGATCCTGCTGCTCAGCCTTGCACGCTTGGCGGTGCGATTGGCCACCCCGCGCCCGCCAGCGTCCGAAGGTCCGGCTTGGACGCGGGCGCTTGCGACCATAGTCCATTGGCTCTTCTACCTCGTGTTGATCCTCGGCCCGATCACGGGCTGGCTGCTCGTTTCGACTGCAAAAATCCAGGTGCCGACCTTGATTTTTGGCATCGTCCCCTGGCCGCATCTGCCCGTTGGTCATGGTTGGCACGAGCCGGCTGAGGTTATCCATAGCGTTTTGGCACGGCTGGCGATCGCGCTGTTAGCGCTTCATATCGTGGGCGCGCTCCGCCATCAGTGGCTGCTCGGCAAACCCGAAATCCAACGGATGATCCCTTTTGCGCGCGGGAAGGCCGTGCTTGTCGCGATCGGCGCGCTGGTGCTGGTTATTGGCGCGTTTGCCGTCGGCAAACTGGTCTCGCCCAACCGAGGCCAGCCCGTCGCGGAAAAGACAACGGCGCCGACCTCCGTTGCAGTAGCGATCCCCGCCGCTGCCGAAGCCGAGGAAACGCCAGTAGCCGAAATAGTAGAGGCCAACGACGCAAGGCAGCCGCTGGCCGACTGGACGGTGGCCTCAGGCGGACGGCTCGGTTTCACCGCAAGCTGGAATGGCGAAGCGGTCGACGGCCGTTTCAGCCGCTGGCGCGCCGCCATCCGTTTCAGCCCGGACGAGCTCGCCAAATCAACGATCCGCGTCACTGTCGACCTCGCTTCGGCGGACACCGGCGACGGGCAGCGCGACGATTCGCTCAAGAGCAGCGATTTCTTCGATGTCGGATCGCACCCGAGTGCGGTCTTTGCCGCGCGCGACATCCGCCATCTCGGCGGCGATCGATACGAGGCGCGCGGCACGCTCGACTTGCACGGCGTCAGAAAGCCGGCGACCGTGCGGTTCACGCTGCGTATCGACGGTGACAGAGCCCGCGTCAGCGGCACCGCGCGCATCGACCGCACCGCCTTTGGTGTCGGTCAGGGCGAATGGGCCGCAACCGATGCGATTGCGGCGGGCGTCGACATCGCCTTTTCCTTCAACGCGACGCGCCCGGCTTCCAAACCCACGGCCCCATAAAATCAGCCCGCCGGGCGCATCATTCCCCAGAAATGCGGGCCGCCGTCCGGCACATGCCATTCGGCCTCCGTGACGAAACCCAGCCGCTCGTACAGCGGCACATTCTCCGGCGTTGCGGTCTCCAGCCAGCAGGGAAGTTCCTCAGCGTCGGCGACGGCGGTCTGGGCGCGGATGATCCGCCCGCCATGGCCTTTGCCCTGATGTTCGCGGCGCACGCCGACATAGTGGAGATACCAGAAACGTCCCTTGGGACGATGCGCGTCGATGCTGGCCTGCACCTTCAGCCCGCGCGGGAGGGCGGTGCCGAAGGTCGCGACGAGCGGAACGACGGTGCGGAGGAATTCGAACGCGCCGCTATGGGCCTGTCCCGGCGCGCGCCACAGCGACGCCGCCTCATCGCCCGCCGATCGCAGCGCAACGCCTGCGCGCATGTCGGCGGGGGCCAACACCCGAAACAGGCTGCGAAGTGCACGCTGCCGATGACCGGGATCGGGCAAGATCCACGATAGCGCGGGATCGGTCTGGAACGCCTGCGCCAGCGTTTCGATGATGGGCGGCAGGTCGGCCTGCCCTGCCCTTTGAATATGATCGGTCATCGCGCCTCCCATCCCCAAGAGGAGCAGGTGGCGCGCCGCTTTGCAAGATCAGCGTGGGCGTTTGTCGAGCCGCAGCGCCCAGGCATAGCCGCGATAGAGGCGCGTCACCGCGAGCCGCGCGCTGGCGTCGTTTGCCGCCTCGCGCGCGGCTTCGACCAGTAGCGCCCGCGGTTCGACATGAAAGCGCGCTAGCCACGCGAACAGCGCGCCGCGGAACCAGTCGGGCATCTCCTCCTGCTGGCCGAAATCGACGATATGCAGCGATCCATAAGTCGACAGATGGTTCACTGCTTCGCGGATCGCAGCCTGCCAATCGGGGATCATCGACAGCGTGTAGCTCTGGAAAATCCGGTCGAAGCTATTGACGCGAAACAGGGCGTTCGGATCGAAACCCGTCGCATCCCCGCGCGCAACCGTCACCCGCCGACTCAGCCCCGCGCGCGCGATGGCGGCCCGTGCCGATTTCAACATCTCTTCCGAAATGTCGATCCCATGGAAATGCGCGCCGGGCCAGCAGCGTGCGGCGGCGATCAGGTTGCGCCCGGTGCCGCACCCGATCTCCAGCACATGTCCCCCCACCGGCGGCGTCAGTTCGTCGATCAGCCGGTCGCGGCCAAGCAGATAATATTTGCGCGTCAGGTCGTAGATATGACGTTGACCGCGATAGACGCCGTCCATGCGTTCGGCGTGCCCCTCCCCCGCAGTCATGGATCAGCCTTTCAATATATAGAGATGGACCCCGCCATAGATCGCCGAGCGGTCGCGCCGCGTGTAATCGAGCGAGTCCGCCGCGCGATAATCCCAGCGCTGCAGCAGGTCGTCGGAAAGGCGCCCCGGCAGCAGGCTCGGTTCGGCGGCGGTGCGGAACAGGACGCGGGCGCCGGGGCGTGCGGTGCGCGTGACCTCGCTCCACAGCGCGGTCAGTTGCGCGTCGGTCATCCAGTCTTGGGCATCGAGGAAGATATAGCGATCGAAACTCGCTGCGTCGGCGGCGGCGAGCATGTCGGTCATGTTCTCATGGAGCATCGTCACCCGCTCGGCGCGCGTGCGGACGGCGTCATAATTATGCGCCTGCAGATAGGGCGGCAACGACGCCGCCCGGCCCTTGCCATAGCCGCGCCCGAACGCCTGCCACGCGAAATAATTGTCATCGAGCGGGAAGTCGCACGCGAGTTTTTTGAGCCGCGCGCGCAGCACGTCGGCCATCGGCTTGCCACCGGCGAGCGCGTCATATTGCGCCGGCGGAATGCCGAGCCCGAAGAGCGACGAGCGCTGGTCGGTGACCCATCGGATGAATTTGCGATCGAAGAAGGGCGCGATTTTTTCGTCGAAGATCGCGCGCTGTTCTGCGATCGTTTTCGCGGCGAGAAACTGACGCGGATCGATGCGGTGCATTCGCGCGACCAGATGCGCGAGCCCGATGAAGCCGCCGAGCAGCCCGCGCTTATAGAGCCCGTGCGCAAAACCGCTGATGCGGCGGCGCCCGACAAGGTCGCGGCCTTCCCAATAGCGCCGGCTCAACTCGTCGAGGTGCGGGCGGACAAAGGCACGATAGTCGGCGATGTTCGCCTCATTGTCGGCGTCGGCAAAAAAGCGGTGCAAGCTGCCCTGATCGGGCAGCCGCTGGATCGCGACCCGCTTGAGGTTGTTCAACGCCACATGCGCAGTGTTGAGATCGACCGCGACGATCTCCGCCGGGTCGGCGACAAGATAGGAGAAGACGTTGCAACCGCCGCTCGCGATCGTCGCAATGCGGTTTCCCGGCTCGATCGCCAGCGCCTCCATGTCGACCACCGGGTCTTCCCAGATCTGGGCATAGACGAGACCCTTGAACGCCAGCGCAAAGGCGCGGTCGAGCAGGCGCTGCCTCTGTTCGCCATCCTCGCGAACGACGGCGGCGGCGATCTTGAGATTAGGTAGGCTTGCCATGCGAATGGGTTCCCCGGACAATGTTGATCCGGGGCCGCCCATGACAGGCTTTCATGCCATTCCCGTGCCGGTTCGATGACAATCCGGCGACAACATCAAAAAGATGTGTCGCCGGAGTGGTGTCAGTCGCGACAGTAGCCCTCGCCCTCCTTGACGATCAGGCATTCCTTCTTACCGGCGAGATACTTGAGGCCGGTTTCGTCGCCATTGCCGCGGCGCAGACTGAGTTCCTCGGCACCGCGCTTGAATTTGATGCCATGCTCGCTGTCTTCGCCGTCATAAGTCCCCTTGGTATCGAGGTCCGACTGCATCTCCAGCTTGTATTTGCCCGGCTCGCCTGGCGTGATCGTAGCATACATGCCCTCGACGCCGGTCCATTTACCGGCCCAGCTTGCGAAGCGATGCGGCGCGGTGGCGGGGTCGGTCGCCTCGGCGCCTTCGGGCGGAACGGTCTCGACCGGAACCTCGGTCGTCGTCGCGTCGGTGGGCGCCGGTGCGGGCGCTTCAGCCTTTTCGCAGCCCGCCAACAGCACCAGCGCCGCAGCGCTCGCCAAAATTGCACTCTTCTGCATCATGCTTCTCCTTCCCCGTCCAAACGCATGTCGGCGGATAAGTTTCCGCCAGACTATTCGGTAATGATTTCAGCAAATTTCAACGGATCGACATTGCCGCCCGAAAGCGTGACGAGCGTCGCGTCGGTGAGCGAGACCTTGCCCGCGAGCACCGCAGCGAGCGCCGCAGCGCCGCCGGGCTCGACAACAAGATGCAGTTTTTCGAACACCGCGCGCATCGCGTGGCGTACTTCGCTGCGCGTCACGACGACACCGCGCACGCCGCGTGCCTGCAACACCGCGAAGTTGATCGGCCAGGTTTCGGGGGTCTGGAGCGCATCGCACTCGGTCGGGTAGGTCATATCCTTCACCGACAGGATTTCCCCGGCAGCGAGGCTGCGCGTCACATCATCCCAACCCTCGGGCTCGACCGCGATAATTTCGGCATCGGGCAGCGCGAGCGCGAGACCCGCCGACAGGCCGCCGCCACCGCAACACGCAATGACCTTGTCGGGAGCAGCAATCCCGCGCGCGGCCATCTGCGCTTTCGCTTCGGTCCCGGCGCTGCCCTGCCCCTCGATGATCCACGGATCGCCATAGGCATGGACGAGCGTCCCGCCTCGTTCGTCCAGCAACTTCGCCGCGACCGCGTCGCGCGATTCGGTCACGCGGTCGTAGAGCACGACATCAGCACCCAGCTGACGCGTCGCGGCGAGCTTCATCGCCGGCGCGTTGCTCGGCATCACGATCGTCGCCTTTATCCCCAGCCGCTTCGCCGCCCAGGCGACCCCCTGCGCATGATTGCCGCTCGACACGCCGACGACGCCCGCTTCCGCCTGTTCGGGCGTCAGGTCGCTCAGCCGGTGCCACGCGCCGCGGATCTTGAACGCGCCCACCGGCTGCAAACATTCGGCCTTGCACCAGACGGTCTTGCCGTCGACTTCGAGCGGCAGCAGCGGCGTTTGCGGGAGCAATGCAGCGACTTTCGCCGCGGCGCGTTCGACACCCGCAAGCGTGGGTGCGCGGTTCGGGTTGAGCAAGGGATCGGGGCTTTGCTGTGTCATGGCTTCGTCCTATAGGGCCGGCCATACAAGACAAGCCACATAGACAGGCGCAGGAGATTTTTCGATGAGCAAGGTTCTGGTGATCGGCGCAGGCGGCGTCGGTTCGGTCGCGGTGCACAAGATGGCGATGAACCCCGACATTTTTCCCGACATCACGCTGGCCAGCCGCCGCAAGTTCAAATGCGATGCGGTCGCCGACTCGGTCAAGCAACGCACGGGCGTCACGATCAAGACCGCCGAGGTCGACGCCGACCATATCGACGCGACCGCGGCGCTGATCCGCTCGATCGGCGCGACGCATGTCGTGAACCTTGCGCTTCCCTATCAGGATCTCACGATCATGGAGGCGTGTCTGTCGACTGGTGCGCATTACATGGACACCGCCAATTACGAACCGCGCGACGAAGCGAAGTTCGAATATCATTGGCAGTGGGCGTATCAGGACCGCTTCAAGGACGCGGGCCTGATGGCGCTGCTCGGTTCGGGCTTCGACCCCGGCGTCACGAGCGTCTTCACCAACTGGCTCAAGAAGCATCATTTCGACCGCATCGACACGCTCGACATTCTCGATTGCAACGGCGGCGATCATGGCCAGCATTTCGCGACCAACTTCAATCCCGAGATCAACATCCGCGAAGTGACCGCGGTTGCGCGTCACTGGGAAAATGGCGACTGGGTCGAAACCCCTCCGATGTCGGTGAAGCAGAAATTCGATTTCGAGGCGGTCGGCGAAAAGACGATGTACCTCATGTATCATGAGGAGATCGAAAGCCTCAAAACCCACCTGCCCGAAATCAAGCGCATCCGTTTCTGGATGACCTTCGGCGAAGCCTATATCACCCACCTCACCGTGCTGCAGAATGTCGGAATGACGCGCATCGACCCGGTGATTTACGAGGGCCGCGAGATCGTCCCGCTGCAGTTCCTGAAGGCCGTGCTGCCCGAACCGTCGAGCCTCGGCGAGACGACGAAGGGCAAGACCAACATCGGCGTCATCGCGACCGGGCTTGGCAAGGACGGTAAGGAAAAGACGCTCTACCTCTACAATATCTGCGACCATGAGGACGCCTATGCCGAAACCGGTAATCAGGCGGTGAGCTATACCACCGGCGTTCCCGCGATGATCGGCGCGGCGATGATGGTCACCGGCACGTGGAGCGGCGATGGCGTGTTCAACATGGAGCAGATGGATCCCGATCCCTTCATGGACATGCTGAACAAGCACGGCCTGCCCTGGCAGGTGAAGGAGCTCGACGGACCGCTGAATTTCTGATCGATTTTACGTTTTTCGTCATTTCCGCAAAAGCGGGAACCCGGTAGCCACGGTGAAACCGGGGTCTCGCTTTTGCGGGAAAGACGAAAGGTAGTCCGAATGAAATTGCGAATTGCAGCGCTCGCCTTGCTTGCTGCTTTCGCCGCGCCTGCGGCGGCACAAACCGACGACGCTTACGCCCCGGCGCGCGCGATCGTCGCCGACATCGGCAAGATCGTGACGCCAAATGGCGTGCAAGAGACGTTCGAGGTCACGCTGGGCGGCGCGCGGCAGGTCGTGAACGTACGCGGCTCGGACCGCGATAATCCGATCCTGATCTTCGTCCACGGTGGTCCCGGCGCAGTCGAGATGCCCTTCGCATGGGCGTTCCAGCGGCCGTGGGAAGATGTCTTCACGGTCGTTCAGTATGACCAGCGCGGTGCGGGGCGCTCTTACCCGCTCAACGATCCTGCGACGCTTGCACCGACGATGACGGTCGATCGTTACCGCGACGATGCCATCGAACTGATCGAACTGCTGGGGAAGCGCTACGGCAAGCACAAGGTCGTGCTGATGGGCCATAGCTGGGGCTCGATCGTCGGGCTATCGGTCGCGGTGAAGCGGCCCGACCTGCTCTACGCTTATGTCGGGGTCGGTCAGGGCATCGATTTTCGCGAAGGCGAAAAGGCGGGCATGGCGTGGACGCGCGCCAAGGCGTTCGCGGCGGGCAACAAGGAAGCCGTTGCAGCGATCGACGCGCTCGCACCCTATCCAGGCGGTGAGTTCACGATCGCCAAGGCCGACGGCTGGCGGAAATATGCGATCCCCTATGGCTCGCTGATGTATGCCAAGCCCGACCTCAACCTCTATTTCCAGACCCCACGCCTCTCGCCGGAATATAGCGAGGCCGACCGCAAGGCGTGGGGCAAGGGCAGCGAATTTTCAGTAACGACGCTCTGGCCGCGGCTCGCCGACGTCAGCTTCACGAAGGTGAAGAGGGTCGACGTTCCGCTCGTCTTCCTGCTCGGACGGCACGACTATACTGTCCCTTCGCCGGTGGCGGCCCAGTGGTTCGGACAGGTTGAAGCACCCTCAAAGAAGCTCGTCTGGCTCGAACATTCAGCGCATATGCCGATGGTCGAGGAGCCGGGGCATTTCTTCGCTGCGCTGCTCCGCGATGTGCTGCCGCTGACGAAGGACCCAAAATGACCGCCTATCTCGCGCCGATCGGCCTGTTGTTCGTCTCGAACATCTTCATGACCTTCGCCTGGTATGGGCAGCTCGGCGCGGTGTCGCGGCCGATCTGGCTCGCGGTGCTGATCGCGTGGGGAATCGCCTTTTTCGAATATTGCCTCGTCGTGCCGGCAAACCGCATCGGCTATGGCGTTTATACCGCTGCCGAACTCAAGACCTTGCAGGAAGTGATCACACTGGTCATATTCGCCGGGTTCGCGGTCTTCTGGCTCGGTGAGAAGCTGACCTTGAACCATCTCGTCGGCTTTGGTCTGATTGCGGCGGGGGCGTTTTTCATCTTCAAGGGACCGATTGCGGTCTAACAGGATTTTACAGCGACATGGAAACCCGTGCCGGCGACCCCGGAGCCTTTGCCCGCTTCGACCTGACCAGCGTGCCTTCTCCCGCCTTCGTCGTCGATGCGGCGAAGGTGCGCGCCAATCTGTCGGTGCTCCGCCATATCGGCGACGCGTCGGGCGCGCGCGTGCTCGCGGCACTCAAGGCGTTTTCGATGTGGTCGCTAGGGCCGGTGGTCGCCGAATATCTCGACGGCGTGTGCGCCTCGGGCCTGTATGAAGCCCGGCTCGGCCGCGGCGAATATGGCGGCGAGGTCGCGACCTATTGTGCCGGGTACAAGGAAGCCGACCTGCCCGAGATCGCGGCGCTGTCGGATCATCTGATCTTCAATTCGCCGGGCCAGATCGCGCGTTTCCGCCCGCTGCTCGACGAACTCCGCGCAAAGGGCGAGAGTTTCGATATTGGCCTCCGCATAAACCCCATGCACAGCGAGGGCGAGGTCGCGAAATATGATCCTGCCGCGCCGTGCAGCCGCCTCGGCTTCCCGGTCACCCAACTGCTCCCCGAGCATATGGAAGGGATCGACGGCATCCATATGCACAGCCTGTGCGAACAGGATTTCCCCCCGCTCCAGCGGACATGGGAATCGGTGCAGCCGATGCTGCGTCCCTTCTTCAACCAGCTCAAATGGATCAATTTCGGCGGCGGGCACCATGTCACGCGCGCCGATTATCAGGTCGACGATCTGATCGCCTTTCTGAAGCAGGTGCGTGCCTCGACCGACTGCGATGTGATGATCGAGCCCGGCGAGGCGATCGCGCTCGATGCCGGCATCCTGATCGGTGAGGTGCTCGACCTGTTCGACAATGGCATGCCAATCGGGATCACGGACATTTCGGCGACCTGCCATATGCCCGACGTGATCGAGGCGCCGTACCGACCCGCGATGCTCGATGAGGGTAGCGAGGGTATGCCCGTCAGGCTCGGCGGCCCTTCGTGCCTCGCAGGCGATGTCATTGGCGATTACCGCCTGCCCGGCGGCGCACGGATCGGACAGCGCTTCGCCTTCCTCGACCAGGCGCATTATTCGATGGTGAAGACGAACACCTTCAACGGCGTGCCGCTGCCGTCGATCTGGCTGTGGGACAGCGAGAGCGACGATCTGAAGCTGATCCGCGAGTTCGGTTACGAGGATTTCAAGACGCGGCTGGGGTGACCGCGCGTCAGAAATGCGAGCCGTCGAAGATCAGCGCAACCGCTCGTCCGCGCGCATCGGTCGCGGCGAGCGCATTCCACACGTCTTCGCACTCGAACCCGCACGCAATCGTGCGGTTCTCGTAAAGAGCGGTGATTTTGTAACGCCCCGCAGCCGCCTCGCGGCAGCCATTGGCGGTTCGGGCCTTGGCGAACGCCGCATTGCGCGTGGCCTCGCTGCCCTTGGCCGGGATTGCGCGGACGGCCGCCCGCGCGCCATCGACCGTCGTGCAGAGATAGAGCTTGCCCATCGTCGCCGGATCATGATTTAGCACGCCATCGGGCACGAATTCGGCAATCCAACGCTCGAAGTCGGTACGCGGATGCTTGGCATTCCCCGTCTCGTCGACGATCCCGACGACCCGCGCGCCGCTTGCGTTGACCCCGCGATAAACAAGATAGGTCTCGCGCCCCGGTGCGAGCGTCAGCGTCCGGCGTTGCAAGGCCTGCTGGATCGTGATCGTCGATTTCGCGTCCGGGCTGTTTTGCGTGCAGCCGGTCGCCGCCAGCCCCTTGAAGAACAGGCTGGTGTCGATCGTGTGATTCCGCGGTGCGGGCTGGACGCCATAATAGGTGCCCAGCATCTCGCGCGCAGCAGACTCGGTTGAGCAGATGACGGTCGAAAAATCGTTCGGGATATCGGTTTTCGACGGCAGCGGCTCGCCGCCGCCCTGCGCAACCATCATCATCGCCAACGCCACCAGATTCATCCGACGCTCCCTTTTCGGTTCGAAGACAGGAGCTTATCGCCCAAATGAAGGCAAGGTCAACCGACGGGAGTGCCCGTCTCCGCCAGCGCCTGGTGGATGTGGCTCACCACCACCGATCCCTCGCCGACCGAAGAAGCGACACGTTTCACCGATCCTTTGCGCACGTCGCCGACGGCGTAGATGCGCGGCCAGCTCGTTTCGAGGCGGCTTGGCATGCGGTCCAGCGACCAACCCGCCTTGACGAGTTCGAGCGGTGCTATGTCGGCGCCAGTCTTCACAAAGCCGCGCTCGTCGCAGACCATTTCCTTGGGCAGCCAGCGCGTGTTCGGGCTCGCGCCAAGGAACAGGAAGAGGAATTTGCAATCGCAATGATCTTCCGCGCCCGTCTCGCGGCAACGATAGGTCACCCCGGCCAGATGATCCTCGCCGTGCAGCGCGACGACGTCGGTCGATGGAATAATCTCGATATTCGGATGCTCTTCGAGCCGTTTGACCAGATATTCGGACATTGTGTCGCGCAGGCTCGACCGGCGGAAGATGACATAGACCTTCTTCGCGACGCTCGCGAGATAGATCGCGCCCTGCCCCGCCGAATTGCCCGCGCCGACGACACTCACCTCGGCATCGCTGCAGAGCTGCGCTTCCATCGGCGTCGCGCCATAATAGATGCCGCGCCCTTCGTAGGATTCGAGGCCCTCGATCGGCAGGCTCTGATATTTGGCGCCGCTCGCAATCACCACCGCGCGGCTGCGCAATTTGCGGCCGTCGGCGAGGTGCAGGCAATAGGCGTCGTCGCCGTCGCGGTTGATCGACGCCGCGCTGACCGGCGACACCAGTCTGGCGCCGAATTTCTGCGCCTGTACCGTCGCGCGGCGCGCCAGTTCATTGCCCGAAATGCCGGTAGGGAAACCGAGGTAATTTTCGATCTTCGACGAGGTACCCGCCTGTCCGCCCGGCGCCAGCGCGTCGAGCGCGATGACCGACAACCCCTCCGACGCAGCATAGACCGCCGCCGCCAGCCCGCCGGGACCGCTGCCGACGACGATGACATCGGCGGTGGCACCATCGGGAAGCAGATCGAGCCCGAGCCCCGCCGCAAGTTGCTCGGGCGTCGGCTGGATCAGCACGTCGGCGGCACCGAGGATGGCGACCGGCAGTTGATCCTCGGTCAGTCCGCGCTCGGCCATCAAATGCCCCGCGACTGGGCCGTCGGCAGGATCGAACCAGCGATGCGCGACACCATGCTTCATCAGCAGGTCGCGCAGCGCATAGACGCTGCGGTCCATCGCCGCGCCGATCACGATCGTCACCGCAAAGCCGCGATGCTTGCTGAACTCACGCCGCGCCGACAGCACGCGGATGAAGATGTCCGAATAATAGCTGTTACCCGCAATCAGACGCTGGAAGTCTGCATGGACGATGCGCAGGATGTCGCCATCGGCGCCCATCTCGACGCGTGACAGGTGGCGCTGTCCCGTCAGCACCGACAGGTCGCCCGCGAACTGACCATGCTCCATCCAGCCGACGCGCTTGCGCCCTTCGTCGGTCGAGGCAAAAATGTCGGTGTGGCCCGACAGAGTGACGATACAATCGGGCGCCATCGCACCTTCCTCGACGAGCAAATCGCCGGCCTTGTGCGACTCGATGGTACCAAATGCCGCGAGTTCCTGAAGCTCTGCGTCGGAAAAATTGTGATTTACGTCGGCGCGAGACACCATGGCGGGGAGGTCCTTTTCGGGTTTGGCTATGTTTCATCCCTAGCGCGGCGACAGGGTCTTGTCTCGCATTTGCGCGGTTTGGCGCATGTCCGCCCCGGTTCGCCCTTGATGTTACCGCACTATTACAAAATTGCGCGATAGGGTCTTTACAGGGGGGACCCCCCTGCATATATCGCCCTCCGCTGCCCCAGGGGGACTTCCAATAACCGCAAGGCAGCCTTGTCGTTTACCGTTTAATTTTGGGG
>Ga0209676_1000231_pt1 | contig 120750 bp, 101 predicted proteins | sample AraplaCvi_mLB_r2_FD_184282 | JGI IMG/M metagenome (GOLD analysis project Ga0209676, IMG submission 184282) | Arabidopsis root microbial communities from North Carolina, USA - plate scrape MF_Cvi_mLB_r2 (SPAdes) (version 2) | ecosystem: Host-associated > Plants > Roots > Endosphere | place...
GAAACCTGGAGCAGCTTCTGGCTGGAGTTCGCGCTGCCGACACTGGCGGGCAACATCATCGGCGGCAGCTTCATCTTTGGCTTGATCAGCCATGCACAGGTGCGCAGCGACAGCGGCAAACTGCCCTCGCGGCTACTGAAGGAGGACCAGCCACGTTCCCCGCGCCGCAACAACGGCAACAAATAAACTTCAGCGTGCCGTTACCACGCGTTCGTTTGCCTGGCCGCGCTGACGCAAAGGCCGCGGTTGCCACCAGTTCTGCCCGGCATGCGGAGAGTCAAGGCTGACCCGCTCCCCCATCTGCGGCGTGCTCAGGCGCACCTGCGCCTGGTTGGCCAACGCCAGGATGCGCTCGAACGGCTCCTGCCAGCCATGGATGGACAGATCGAAGGTGCCGTTGTGAATCGGCAATAGCCAGCGCCCGCGCAAATCCAGATGGGCCTGCAAGCTCTGCTCTGGCTGCATGTGCACATCGGGCCAGGCGACGTTGTAGGCCCCGGTCTCGATCAGGGTCAGGTCGAACGGCCCAAAGCGCTCGCCAATTTGCCTGAACCCATCGAAGTAGCCGGTATCACCACTGAAGAATACCCGCATATCCTCGTCGACGATCACCCACGAGGCCCACAAGGTCCGGTTGCTGTCCAGCAGCCCACGCCCGGAAAAGTGCTGCCCCGGGGTGGCGACAAAACGCACGCCCTCGACCTCGCTTTCCTGCCACCAGTCCAGCTGCCGCACCTTCGCCGGTGCCACGCCCCAGGTCATCAGCAAGTCGCCTACACCCAGCGGCGCCAGGAACACATCCGTGCGCGGGGCCAGTTGGCGAATTGCCTGTTCGTCCAGATGATCGAAGTGATCGTGGGACAGCACCACCGCAGCCAACGGTGGCAATTGGTCCAGCGCCAGGGGTGGCGCATGAAAACGCAGCGGGCCGGCCCACTGCACCGGCGAGGCGCGCTCAGCGAATACCGGGTCGGTAATAAAGAAGCGCCCGCGCAACTTGAGCAATACCGTGGAATGGCCCAGGCGCCACAGGCTGCGGTCAGGTGCGTCGAGCACCTGCTGGCGGGTCATGGGCTGGAGGCTGACCGGTGTAGCCGGCCGGGTTTCCGGCGGTTTGCGCAGGAACAGGTACTTGAGCCCGATGCGCAGCTTCTTCAATACGCCATCCTGTGGCAACGACGCCTGGTTGTGAAAACGCCCTTCCCGCTGGGGCGCCGGCTCGCCGGCAGGGCTAGTCAAAGGGACCATCAGCAACACTCCGAGCAACAGGAAAGCCTTCATGCTACCCCACAGTGATTGGATCAACCGTGAATTGGCTTGTAAGGTCATTTTTCGTCGATGAAACACTGTTCAACAATATTCATGCGAGTTATGCGATAAACGGTGCTCCAGCAGAAGAAGACCACAATGGATAAACGCAGCGGCAAAGGACTTTCATTCGCCAAACGCATCTACTTGCCGCGCGTCATCGGCCTGGGGATCGGCATGTTCAGCGTCATGGCCGCCATGGCGCCGCTGTCTCCACCCACCTGGGCATGGCTGCTGGTACTGTTCAATGGCCTGCTGTGGCCGCATGTGGCCTACCTGTGGGCAGCCCGTTCGGCGGCTCCCTACCAGGCAGAACAGCGCAACCTGGTGCTGGACTCGCTGATGGGCGGGTTCTGGACCGCCGCCATGCATTTCAATCCATTGCCCAGCGTGACCGTGCTGTCGATGATGACCATGAACAACGTCGCCGCTGGCGGCAAACGCATGGTCGTGCGCGGGGTGCTGGCCCAGCTGGCGGGCATGTTCGTCGCCATCCTGCTGCTCGGCCCGGGCCTGCAATTGAACGCCACGCCCCTGCAGGTCTATGCCTGCCTGCCGATGCTGACGCTCTATCCGCTGGCGCTGGGCTGGGTCTGCTACCGACTGGCGATCAAGCTCGCCGACCACAAGCGCCGCCTGAGCGCCCTGAGCCTCACCGACAGCCTGACAGGCTTGCTCAACCATGGCGCCTGGAAAGACCTGCTGCAGCTGAAGTTCCAGGCCTGCCAGCAACGACAAGAGAGCGCAGTGATTGCCCTGATCGACATCGACCACTTCAAGACCATCAACGACACCTTCGGCCACGTGGTCGGCGATTGTGTGTTGCGCCAGCTCAGCACCGAGCTGCGGCGAAACCTGCGCGAAGGCGACCAGGCCGGGCGCTACGGCGGTGACGAATTCTGCGTGCTCCTGCCGGACACCAGCGAGGCAGAGGCCTGCCAGGCCATGGAGCGCCTGCGCGAGCGGGTCGCCAGCTACCGCAACCCGCAGTTGCCGCACCTGCGCATCAGCCTGAGTATCGGCCTGTCGGCATTCGGGGTCGACCTGGCGTCACCCGAGCACTGGCTCGTACAAGCGGACCAGGCGCTATACACCGCCAAGCATGCTGGCCGCGACCAGGTCAATTTTTGCCCACAGCGGCACCACGGCGCTCAGGCTGGCCTATCCTGATTGAACCTCCTTCCTGACAGCCTGGCGGGAGGCAGCCTGAAGGAGCCGCCCGCGCATGGCCAGGACCGCCAACCCTCCACCCGCCAGCCCTGCACCGCGTCTCCAGGTGCGTCGCCTCGTTGCCGGTTTCAGCGCGATTTTCGGCCTGGTCTGCCTGGTCATCCTCGGCGCCCTGTTCAATATCGCGGCCACTCTCGACCACCAGGAGCGCCAGCGCAGTGCCTCGCAGGCGACCAAGGCGCTGGAACAACGGCTGCTCGCCTCGCGCCAGTTTCTGTCCAGCTACGCCGTCTGGGATGCGGCTTTCGAGCACCTGGCGGGGCAGGCCGACTGGAAATGGGCCTACGAAGAAAAGAACGTGGGCGAGTCGCTGTACAGCGCCAGCGGCTATGAAGGGGTGTTCGTGGTGGAGGACGCACGCACCACCTATGCCTTGTTCAAGGGCAAGCCTACCCAGGCATCGGCCAATACCTATATTGATGCAGCACTTCAGCCCATCATCGACCAGGCCCGGGCGGCGGCGGCCCCACGTGAACAGATCACCCGTTTTGTCCTGTTCAACGGTTGGCCGGCCGTGCTCAGTGCCGCGGCGGTGCGCCCGGATCGGGATGTCACCGACAGCGAGGTGAGCCAGGCGCCGGTGATGTTGTTCGTCGACCAGCTCACCGAGGACAAGCTGGCACAGCTGAGCAGCGGTGCCGGCCTGAGCGGCATGCACGTGGAGAAAAATGATGTGGGTGAGCACGACCACTTGCGCATCGACCTCGGCGATACCGGCTACCACCTGTCCTGGAGCAGTCCGCTACCTGGGCATCAGTTGTTGCAGGCGGTGTTGCCCCCACTGGCAGGTGCCTTGCTGATACTCGGTCTGATCATGCTGTACCTGTTCCGCCATGCCTTGCGCAGTTCGCGGGCGATAGACCTTACGCTCGCCGATCTGCAACAGAGCCACCGGGCGCTGGAGGCCAGCGAGCAACGTTTTCGCGCGGTGGCCGAGTCGGCCTCCGACTGGATCTGGGAAACCGACCGGCAACAACGCCTGACCTACCTTTCGCAACGCTTTGTCAACGTCACCGGCTACCCGGTGGACGACTGGCTCGGCCAGCCGCTCAATCAGTTGCTGGCCTGCGACACCACGCCGCTTTCGCCGTGGCTGGATGCCCTGGCCGCGGCCGATCCGCAACAACTGGCCAACCTGCGGTGCACCTACCGCGACCAGAATGGCCAGAACCGTTACTGCCGGATTTCGGCCCGCGCCATCTGGTACGACGACAAGCCCGTGGGTTATCGCGGCACCGCCAGCGATATCACCGACGAAGTCGACGCCCATGCGCGCATCCAGCACCTGTCGCTGCACGACCCGCTGACCGGGCTGGCCAACCGCAACAAGCTCGCCCGGCACCTTGAGCAGGCACTGTTGCGCGGCAACGATTCGCCGCCACTGACCCTGCTGCTGCTGGACCTGGACAACTTCAAGCCGATCAACGACTCCCTCGGCCACGCCGCCGGTGACGCCGTGCTGCAGGAGGTAGCAACACGCCTGCGCGACAGCACCCGCGATGGCGACATGGTCGCGCGCCTGGGCGGCGACGAGTTCCTGCTGGTGCTCGGCGGCATGGACAACCGCAGCGAGATCGACCGTTTCTGTGCGCGCCTGATCAGCCTGCTGCAGCAACCGATCGTCTTCGATAGCCAGCCCCTGCACGTTGGCGCCAGCATCGGTGTCGCACAGACCCGCACCCAGGGCTTCGATGCTGGCGAACTGATCCGCTGCGCCGATATCGCCCTGTACCAGGCCAAGGCCGACGGCAAGAACACCTGGCGCTATTTCGCTGCCGAAATGAACCAGCAGATCCAGTACCGCCGCCAACTGGAAAACGACCTGCGGCGGGCCCTGCGCAACCAGGAGTTCGAACTGTACTACCAGCCGCGCTACCGCCTCAGCGACTTGCGCATCGTCGCGGTCGAGGCCTTGGTGCGCTGGCGACATCCGCAAGAAGGGTTGCTGGGGCCGGATACCTTCATCCCGTTGGCCGAGCAGAGCGACATCATTGTGGCGCTGGGCCGCTGGGTGCTGCGCGAAGCCTGCCGCACTGCCCACGACTGGCCCGCCGACGTGCTGGTTTCGGTGAACCTTTCGCCTGCGCAATTCCTGCGCAGCGATGTGGTAGCCGATGTGCGCGAGATCCTGCTGGAAACCGCCTTCCCTGCCCAGCGCCTGGAGCTGGAAATTACCGAGAACGTGATGCTCAACGATATTGAAGGCGCGCTGGGCACCATGCTGTCGCTCAAGGAGCTGGGCGTGCGCCTGAACATGGACGACTTCGGCACCGGCTACTCGTCGCTGGGATACCTGCGTACCTACCCGTTCGACAGCATCAAGATCGACAAGCGCTTCATCGGCGGGCTGAGCAACACCAGCGGCAGTGACCGCGCCGTGGTCCAGGCCATCATCAACCTGGGCGAAGCGATGGGGCTGACGGTCACGGCCGAAGGGGTGGAGAGCGAGCAGCAGCTCAGGGCACTGGCGAAGGACCATTGCCATGAAGTGCAGGGCTATTACATGAGCCGGCCGCTGGACAGTGCCGGGCTCGCAGCGTTGTTGCAGCAGGCATCCCGGCGCTCGGCACCTCACCCGTAGCGTAACAGTCCGCGTGGGAGCGGGCGCGTCGAGGCGTCGAACCGCCGCGAACACCGGCGAAGCCGGTGCCATACACCGAGTTGCATTCTTCGCGGGCACGCCCGCTCCCACAGGAATTTTTCAGCGAGGTGGCTGCAAGCTGCGCTCAGCCACGATTTCCGGCAGGTCGCGACGGCGCAGGTAGGTGCGTAGCGGTTCACCGATGTTCAAACGGTCATCCACATGCTGCTCCAGCAACAGCGCCAGCCGTTCACGGCACAGGGCCATGCGCTGCCCTTGCTCGTGCCGCCAGACGAACTCGCTGCAGGGCGTGATGCTGGCGTCGGCCACGTCCATGCCAAACGAATCTTCGGAAAAACGTACGATATGCACACCGCGCTTGCCATGAAAACCGACAAAGCCCTTGAGCTGGTCGGCAGCGTTGCAGATGTCCTGGGAAGTGATGGCCATGACGTAACCTCGCAATGAAATCGGAAGATACGCACGCCTGGCGGGGAAGGGTCGCCTCTGCCGGGCAACTCGTGGCTGGCAGCCTAACGCAAGCCGCCGCACCGGCGCTACGGTTTTGATCGATCAGCGGCCACCGTCAACCTGAGAATGCAACACCTCGCCCAGCCACTGCATGAAGGCCTGCACCCGACGCGGCACGTGCCGTTGCCGCGCATACAGCAGTGACACCGGCATCGCCGGGGCCTGCCAGCCTTCCAGTACCGAAACCAGTTCGCCGCGCCGCAGGTGTTCGGCCACCCCCACTGCCGGCACCTGGATCAGCCCGAGCCCGGCCAGACAGGCCGCCGAGTAGGCCTCGGCATTGTTGACGGTGACAACGCCGGCCATGGCCTGGCAGTGCAATTCACCGCCCTGCAGGTACTCGAAACCGGCGCTGCGCGCCCCCAGGGTGCGCACGTAATGCACAAGGTGGTGCCCGGCCAGGTCCTGTAGCGTGCGCGGTACGCCGTAGCGGGCCAGGTAGGTGGGGCTTGCACAGTTACGCATGCTCAGTTGCCCGACCGGACGCGCCACCACATCCAGGTCGTGCAGGGCACCAATGCGCATCACGCAATCGAAGCCCTCACGCAGCAGGTCGACCTGGCGGTCGGTGCAACTGAGTTCCACCTCAAGGTGCGGGAAGCGCTGCAGAAACTGCGGCAGCGCCGGGATGATGACCCGGCGGGCCATCATGGTCGGCAGGTCGACCCGCAGGCGCCCGGCCAGCTCGGCATCGTCGGCACGGAACAGGGTCTCGATCTCGTCCATGCCCGACAGCAGGTCCTTGCTGCGCTCGTACAGCAAGGCGCCATCCTGGGTCGCCTGCACCCGGCGGGTGGTGCGGTTGAACAACTGCGTACCCAGCAAACGCTCCAACGCCCTGACCTGCTCCGACACGGTCGAGCGTGGCAGCCCCAGGCTCTCGGCGGCCAAGGTGAAACTGCTCACCTCACTGACCCGCACAAAAGTGCGCAACAACTCCAGCTTGTTCACTTGCCGCCTCGAATGCTCGGTTTTACCGAACAGTATTGCCAAATTTCCTGGATTTAACAGCACAACGGTGACCAATAACCTGTGCTCATCAACCCACCAGGAGGACTTCACCATGACCCGCAAGATTGCCCTGATCACTGGCGCCAGCCGCGGCCTGGGCCGCAATGCCACCGAACACCTGGCCGCACGCGGCATCGATGTCATCGGTACCTACCACAGCAAGGCGGAGGAAGCCCAGGCCGTGGCCGCCCGGCTGGAGCAGGCCGGGGTCAAGGCCGCCATGCTGCAACTGGACGTCAGCGACAGCGCCAGCTTTGCCAGCTTCGCCGAACGCCTGGGCACAACCCTGCAACAACACTTCGGTCGCGAGCGGTTCGACTTTCTGGTGAACAATGCAGGGATCGGCTTGAACGTGCCCTACACCGAAACCAGCGAGGCGCAGTTTGACCAGTTGGTGAACATCCAGCTGAAAGGCCCCTTCTTCCTCACCCAGCGCCTGCTGCCGCTGCTGGTCGACAACGGCCGCATCGTCAACATTTCCACTGGCCTGGCGCGTTTTGCGCTGCCGGGGTATGCCGCCTATGCCGCGATGAAGGGGGCGATGGAGGTGCTGACCCGCTACCAGGCCAAGGAACTGGGGCCGCGTGGCATTCGCGTGAACATTCTGGCGCCGGGGGCGATCGAGACGGATTTTGGCGGCGGCGTGGTGCGGGATAACCGCCAGGTGAATGAGTACATTGCAGGCAACACGGCGCTGGGGCGGGTAGGCTTGCCGGATGATATAGGGGCTGCAATTGCGCTGTTGCTGGAAGAGGGCAATGGCTGGATCAACGGGCAGCGGCTTGAGGTGTCGGGCGGGATGTTCCTCTGAAGTCGGTTTTTCCGGGGCCGCTTTGCGGCCCATCGCCGGCAAGCCAGCTCCCACCCCGACCGCATTGATCCCAAGCCATGTGCAGTACCTGTGGGAGCTGGCTTGCCGGCGATGAGGCCAGGACAGGCAACACAGGGCAGTTGCTGCCACTGCCACATGAGCCTCAAGCCATGTGCAGTACCTGTGGGAGCCTGGCTTGCCGGCGATGAGGCCAGGACAGGCAACACAGGGCAGTTGCTGCCACTGCCACATGAGCCTCAAGCCATGTGCAGTACCTGTGGGAGCCTGGCTTGCCAGCGATTGGGCCACAGAGTGGCCCCCCGCCTTATTGCTCACGCACCTGCACACTGGCGGTCATACCCGCACTCAGGGTCACCCCCTCAGGCACCTGGTCCAGGCGAATCCTCACCGGTATGCGCTGCGCCAGGCGCACCCAGTTGAAGGTCGGCTCTACCTCCGGCAGCAACTGGCTGTCCGGGTTGCTGTTGCGGTCGGTGATCCCGCGGCTGATGCTCTCCACATGCCCTTGCATCGGCTCGCCCGCGCCCATCAACCACACCCTCACCGCATCCCCCACGCGAATGCGCGGCAGCTTGGTTTCCTCGAAATAGGCCTGGATATAGAAGGTTGAATCGTCCACCAGGGCCATCACCGATTCCCCGGTGTTCACGTAGTTGCCCTCGGCCAGCCGCAGGTTGGTGATATGCCCGCTGCGCGGCGCCCTTACCTCGCTGCGCGCCAGGTTTATTTTGGCAACCTGCAACTGTGCCTCGGCCTCGTGCAGCTCACCGCGGGCGATGGCCGCATTGATCTGGGCGTTTTCCCGCAACTCGGCACTGATCGCCTCCGGCCCCAGGGCGGTACGCCGGGCCGCCTCACGCTCGCGCAGACGTAGTTGCTGGGTGCGGGTCTCGGTTACCGCACTGGCCTGGTCGAAAGCGGCCTGGAAACGTTCGCGGTCGATGGTCATCAGCAGGTCGCCGGCCTTGACCTGCTGGTTGTCACGCGCCTTCAGCTCGCGCACCCAGCCCGACACATCGGGGGCGATCACCACCACATCGGCGCGCACACGGGCATCACGGGTCCAGGGGGTGAGCATGTAGTACTGCCACAGCTGATAGCCGGCGAACACGGCGAGGGCCACCACACACAAGGTGACCAGGGTACGTACGGCCGCACGCATCGAAACACTCCTTCACAAGGTTCCCAGCAGTCGCACTACCAGGAACAACACACAAACGAACAGCGCCGCGTCGAACAGCGCCTCATGCCAGATCCAGCGCCCCAACGGCGTGGCCTGCACCACCAGACGCAGCAACCCGGTCAGCACCAGCGCCATCAACACATAAACCAGGAAGGGACTGAACAGCACGCCACCTGCTTCCCACTCACGCAACCCCATGGGCTTCCTCCTGCCAGCGGCACCACTTGCCCCAGCTTTTCTGCAATTGCAGCACCGCCCCTTCGGCCAAGCGCAGCGGATCGCTTGAGGGTAGACGGCGCAAGGCGCCAATGAACTGTTCGCTGGCCGCATCCAGGCGCTGGCCACGCCCTGGCGCCGGTCCTTTGGCCAGCACGGCCTCTACCTGCTGCAGGTATTCACGCTCGGCACGCCCCAACGGGGCCTGGGCGACCGCCAGGCACATGCGCAGATGCACCAGTTCGTCGCCGATATCCAGCCCGTGCAGGCCGTCGTCCCAGCGTTTGCGCTCGCTCTCGGGCAACTCGCCGGCATGCCGTGCCAGCTGCATCAGGCGGTCGGCCATGCGCCCGCCAAACCAGCTGTCGGCCCCGCGCAGGTCGCGCCGGGTCAGGCGCACCAGGTCGTTCTGGGTCGCCGCGCGCAGGCGCTGGCCCAGCCAGGCCGGGTGGCGAAACACCAACAAGCGAAAGGCCATTACCGCCGCAGACACCCCCACCAGCATGGCCAAGGCACTGTTGAGCAGGGTGGCCACGCCGAACTGCATGGCGTTAAGCGGCGACACCAGCACGATGAAGTGCAGGCAATAGGAGGTGGCCGTGGCCCCGGTCCGTGGGTGAGCCATGCCCAGCGCCCCGAGAAACAGCGGCACGCCCATGCCCAGGCAGAGCATGGCGAAGCTGCTCCATTGCGGCAGCAATATCTGCCCCACCAGAAACGCCACAGGTATCGCCAGGAAGATCCCGCGTAAAAAGCTCAGGCCGATCTGCGCACCATTCTCGCGGCTGGCGAACAGGCTGCAGACCACGCAGGTCAGCACCAGGCCACCTGGTGCCGAAGGCCAGGCGGTGGCCAGCCAGAAGCTGCTCATTACCAGAAAGGCCAGCGCACTGCGTGAGCCGAACAGCAAGGCCAGCGACCAGTCCCGGTGGGCGGCCAGGCCTTGGGACACATCCTTGGGCGCCCTGCCCGCCTCCACATCCTCCAATGCCTGGCTGGCGGCCATGGCGTAATCCAGCAGCAGCGCCATGCGCGCCAGGCAGAAGTGCTCCGCCGGGCTGATCTGTTCATCGTGGGCAGCATCCCAGATGCGCTGGCGCAGCACCAACAGGCTGGGCCGGTCGGGCTTGCCGAGCAGTGCCCGCACCTCCTCCAGCCAGGGCGCCAGGTGTTCGGCTTCGCGCTCATCCAGTTGCCGCCACTGCCGGCGCACCGAACGGGAGATGCGCAGCAGCACCATCAGTTTCTGGCTCAGGCCACGAACGGCGCGGGCACGCTGGCGCCCGCGGTTGCCTTCGAACCAGGCGTGTTCGCGCTGGCTGTCGATCGCAACGATACGCCCCAGGCTTTCCAGCAAGCCTTTGCGCGCCTCGTCTTCACCACCCAACATGGCACTGGCGGCCTGCAGGCCGTTCTGCCAGGCCTGGCGGGCCTGCCCGCCCAGTTGCTGCTCTACCCGCATGGGCCAGAGCAAGGCACTGCAGGCGGTGGCACAGAAGATACCCAGGCAGATCTCGGTGCAGCGCGCCACGGCCTGGTCGAACACCTGCAACGGGTGGTCGACGGCCGGCAGGGCAATGATCGCCGCGGTGTAGCCAGCCAGCACGAAGGCATAGGCCCAGGCGCTGCGCAGTTGGGTGGACGCGGCGGTGCACAGGGCCAGCCACAGGGCCAGGGTAAGCAGGAACAACCATGGGGTCTGGGCGAACAGGCCGATGAACAGCACCGACGCAAACGTACCGACCAGGGTGCCGGCCAGCCGCGCCAGGCCCTTCTGCACCACCATGCCCGACAGCGGCTGGGCGACGATGAAAGCGGTCATCAGCGCCCAGGAGGGTTGCTCCAGGCCCCAGCGCATCGCCAGCCACAGTGCCAGGCCACCACCGAGCAGGGTCTTGATGGCGAACTTGAGGGCGAGGCTGCTGGGGGCGAACAGGGCCTGAAGAGTGATGGGCACGCGGCGGACCTTGCGGGGGTGGTGTAACTGAAAAGATAGACAATGACGGGAAGGATAAAACGGAAACAACTAATTAGCTAGCTAATCATCTTTAGCGAGATCGCGTTCTCCTGTGCTGACCCGTTCGCGGGCACGCCCGCTCCCACAGGGACCGCGCACAGCCTGAAACCTGTGGGAGCGGGCGTGCCCGCGAACAGGCCGGTACCGGCAAAGCAAAAATCCCAGGCAAAAAAATGGGCGACCGAAGTCGCCCTAAATGCCTTGCGTGCTCGTGTACCCGGAAGGTCAGCGCGGCTTGCGCTTGTTCGAGTCCTTCCAGATGAAAATGCCCAGACCGGCAAAGAAGACGACCATCAACCCGACCGTTACCACTCCGGCGATAACCACGTTGTCGAAGAACATGCTGGCCTCCCCATTCGTTTGCCGTTGTCCGATGGGTGCACGTTAACCAAAGTGGGGGTGGGGAAAATTGATCGGTGTCAATGGTGCCCGGGGCCGGGCACGCGAGGCGGGTGCTGGTTTGACCTGCGTCAAGTTTCAGCGCTTCTTCGGCTTGCCCTTGGGCTTCTTTTTCCTGGCGGTGTTCAACGGCAGGGCCTGCTCGAACGCATTGCGCATTTCGTTCAGGCGCTTTTCCTTGAGGTCGTGGACGCGCTTGGCGCGTTCGGCATCGAAATCGATGAGGTTGTCTTGGCTCATGGGTGGGCTCGACGATCAACTGAGACTTGCATGATGAAGCCAGGCGCAGGCGCTGACCAGCCCCGCGTCAGACTTCGATGTCTACCAGCAGCCCCTGGCGCACGTGCTCGCCCATCAACGGTGCCACCGGTACGGTGTTGTCGGCGTTTACCTCGTCACCCGGCATCGCACTGTAGCGTTCGTCATCGCTCTGCCGCCGCCGTTGCTGCTGGCGGCGCTGCTCATCGCGCAACAGCAGCGTCTGCTCCTGTGGGTCACGCTGGTGTTTGAGGTCGATGGCACTTTCACCGGATGCAGGCTGTGTCGGCACCACCGGCTTGATGTCGGGAGTCGGTTTGACCGGGTCCAGTTGCGAGGTCACCGGGGCAGCACTTAGCGGAATGATCGGCGGCAGCATGGACGTTCTCCTATGCCCCCTGTATCGGCAGGCGCGGCTTTACCTTGATGGCAGGCACAACACTTATTCGGCTTCTTCGTCGGGCTCGTCGTCGGTTGGCGGGCTGGCCTCGCTCCAGGGGCGCTTGTATACCTGCTGCCAGACCGCGTCCATATGCTCGCGCAGCACCTGCGGCGCACCGTTGAGCGAAGCACTGTCCTCGCGCTCGCCACCTATCGGCTCTTCACCTGCCGGGCTGATCAGTGACTGGCCGGTGATACTGTAGCTGGCCTGCCCTTCACGCATCTCGATCGCGATGTCGTGCGGGTCGATGCCGCCGCCGCAGAAAGCGTGGCTGGCAACCGTCACCTCGGCGACGCCGTCCTTGTTCAGGTCGCCGACATCGCTGACATCGTTATAGAAGTCCACATCCAGGTCCAGGCCCGGGCAGGTGGTTTCCTGTTCGATCTGCCAGCGCGCCTTGAACGCGTCGCTTTCGGCGGTGCGCCCGTACAGCGTGGCCTTGAGTACCACCTTGTCCACTTCCTGCTCGCTTTCCGGATCGCTGGCCTGGCCATCGCTGCGGCTCAATACCAGCAGGCCTTCACCGTCGCGGTCACGAAAGTGCACGCTCTTGATCGGCGTCTGCACGCCCAGTACCTCAAGCTGCTCCATCGGGATGGCGGGCAGGGTCTCGAAATTTTTCTGCTCGCAGGCACCCAGCAGCAGCAGGCTGCCCACGGCCATCGAGGTGCTGATCCAGCGGTGCTTGGCAGACATGTTGATCCGGAGCCCTCGTCGGCAGCGCGGTGGGGGGCGATGAAGCGGCTAGACTGATGCACTGGCTATTGCATTTCGGCACCTTTCGATGCGCTCGGCACTTTGGTCTGACCGGCCGATCCGTTAACATAATCGGCTTTTTCATCGCGGGAGTTCAGGCAGTATGGCGCAGCAGTATCAACCGGGGCAACGCTGGATCAGCGACAGCGAAGCCGAGCTCGGCCTGGGTACCATCCTGGCGCAGGATGGCCGCCTGTTGACCGTGCTCTACCCGGCCACTGGCGACACACGCCAGTATTCCCTGCGCAATGCGCCGCTGACCCGCGTGCGCTTCTCGCCAGGTGACCAGATCACCCACTTCGAGGGCTGGAAGCTGACCGTGCGCGAGGTCGAGGACATCGACGGGCTGATGGTCTATCACGGCCTGGACGGGCAGAACCAGCCGCGCACCCTGCCAGAAACCCAGCTGTCGAACTTCATCCAGTTCCGCCTGGCCAGCGACCGCCTGTTCGCCGGGCAGATCGACCCGCTGTCGTGGTTCAGCCTGCGCTACAACACCCTGCAGCACACCAGCAAGCAGATGCAGTCGGCGCTGTGGGGCCTGGGCGGCTGCCGCGCCCAACCCATCGCCCACCAGTTGCACATCGCCCGCGAAGTCGCCGACCGCAGCGCGCCGCGCGTCTTGCTGGCCGACGAAGTGGGCCTGGGTAAAACCATCGAAGCCGGCCTGGTGATCCACCGCCAATTGCTGTCAGGCCGCGCCAGCCGCGTACTGATCCTGGTGCCGGAAAACCTCCAGCACCAGTGGCTGGTGGAAATGCGCCGCCGTTTCAACCTGCAGGTGGCCCTGTTCGACGCTGAACGTTTCATCGAAAGCGACGCCAGCAACCCGTTCGAGGATGCCCAGCTGGCGCTGGTGGCCCTGGAGTGGCTGGTCGAGGACGAAAAGGCCCAGGACGCGCTGTTCGCTGCCGGCTGGGACCTGATGGTGGTGGACGAAGCCCATCACCTGGTCTGGCACGAAGACCAGGTCAGCGCCGAATACGGCCTGGTCGAACAGCTGGCCCAGGTAATTCCGGGTGTGCTGCTGCTTACTGCCACCCCCGAACAGCTCGGCCAGGACAGCCACTTCGCCCGCCTGCGCCTGCTCGACCCCAACCGTTTCCACGACCTGGCCGCCTTCCGCGCCGAGAGCGAGCACTATCGCCCGGTGGCCGAAGCCGTACAGGAACTGCTCGACGAAGGCCGCCTGTCGCCCAAGGCGCACGCCACCATCCAGGGCTTCCTGGGCGCCGAAGGCGAAGCCCTGCTGGCGGCGGTCAGCGACGGCGATACCCAGGCCAGCGCGCGCCTGATCCGTGAGCTGCTCGACCGCCACGGCACCGGCCGTGTGCTGTTCCGTAACACCCGCGCAGCAATCCAGGGCTTCCCGGAGCGCCAACTGCACCCTTACCCACTGACCACGCCCGATCAGTACCGCGACCTGCCAGCCGGCGAGCACGCCGAACTGTACCCGGAAGTCGCCTTCCAGGCCCAGGGCGAGGTGGCCGACGACGAGCGCTGGTGGCGTTTCGACCCGCGCGTCGACTGGCTGATCGACACCCTGAAGATGCTCAAGCGCACCAAGGTGCTGGTGATCTGCGCCCATGCCGAAACCGCGATGGACCTGGAAGACGCCCTGCGCGTGCGCTCCGGTATCCCCGCCTCGGTGTTCCATGAAGGCATGAGCATCCTCGAGCGCGACCGTGCCGCCGCCTACTTCGCCGACGAAGAGTTCGGCGCGCAGGTGCTGATCTGCTCCGAGATCGGCAGCGAAGGCCGCAATTTCCAGTTTGCCCACCATCTGGTGATGTTCGACCTGCCGGCGCACCCGGACCTGCTCGAACAGCGCATCGGCCGCCTCGACCGTATCGGCCAGAAGCACACCATCCAGCTGCATATCCCGTACCTGCAGGGCAGCCCGCAAGAGCGCCTGTTCCAGTGGTACCACGAAGGCCTCAATGCCTTCCTCAATACCTGCCCAACCGGCAACGCCCTGCAGCACCAGTTCGGCCCGCGCCTGCTGCCGCTGCTCGACGGCGGCGAAAGCAAGGCCTGGGAAGCCCTGGTGGCCGACGCCCGCAGCGAGCGCGAACGCCTGGAGGCGGAACTGCATACCGGCCGTGACCGCCTGCTGGAGCTCAACTCCGGCGGTGCCGGCGAAGGCCAGGCGTTGGTCGAGGCCATTCTCGAACAGGACGACCAGTTCGCCCTGCCGATCTACATGGAAACCCTGTTCGACGCCTTTGGCATCGACAGCGAAGACCATTCCGAGAACGCCCTGATCCTCAAACCGAGCGAGAAGATGCTCGACGCCAGCTTCCCGCTGGGCGACGACGAAGGCGTGACCATCACCTACGACCGTGGCCAGGCGCTGTCGCGCGAGGACATGCAGTTCCTGACCTGGGAACACCCGATGGTGCAAGGCGGCATGGACCTGGTGCTGTCCGGCTCGATGGGCAACACCGCCGTGGCGCTGATCAAGAACAAGGCGCTCAAACCCGGTACCGTGCTGCTTGAACTGCTGTTCGTCAGCGAAGTGGTGGCACCGCGCAGCCTGCAGCTGGGCCGTTACCTGCCACCGGCGGCGTTGCGTTGCCTGCTTGATGCCAACGGCAACGACCTGGCGTCCCGCGTGGCCTTCGAAACCCTCAACGACCAGCTGGAAAGCGTGCCGCGCGCCAGCGCCAACAAGTTCGTCCAGGCCCAGCGTGACGTGCTGGCCCAGCGCATCGGCAGTGGCGAGGCCAAGGTCATGCCGACCCACGTGGAGCGCGTGGCCGAGGCCCAGCGCCGGCTGACCGCGGAAGCCGACGAAGAATTGGCCCGCCTGGTCGCGCTGCAAGCGGTCAACCCGAGCGTGCGCGACAGCGAGATCGAAGCGCTGCGCAAGCAGCGCGAAGAAGGCCTGGCGATGCTGGAAAAGGCCGCCCTGCGCCTGGAAGCCATTCGCGTATTGGTGGCTGGCTGATACAGGTCAGGCACCGCCGCCCTTGTGGGAGCGGCCTTGTGTCGCGAAAGGGCCGCAACGCGGCCCCGGAATCGATGCGCATAGTTGAACTGCCGGGGCTGCTTTGCAGCCCTTTCGCGACACAAGGCCGCTCCCACAGGGCGCCACCTTTCCCGAACCACATATTCCCGGCTGCGATCAGGTCAATAACCAAATCGTGGGAATCAATGTGCCATTAGTCAGGAAGGCTTAAACACCTCTTCCTATACTGCCTCTGGACAGTCTGCACAGGGTTGTAGCGCAGACGAGTGAAAACTCGAACATGAGGCATTCCATGGAATGGCTGGGGCTGCAACTGTTCGCCGACCTGCCGGCAACCGGGCGCATCGTCATCGATTGCCGGCATGAACCCTTTCTGGTTCTGCTCGCCTACTTTGTCGCCTGTACGGGCTGCTTCGCCACACTGGACATGGCCGAGCGCCAATCCCACAGCGAAGACCCTACCGCCCACCGCCAATGGAGCATGCTCGGTGCCTGCTGCCTGGCAGGCGCCATCTGGGCCATGCACTTCATCAGCATGCTGGCTTTCCAGTCGCCAGTGGAAGTGCACTATGACGCTTCCCTGACCATCCTTTCGCTGCTCATTGCCCTGGCCGTCGCCTGGGTGGCCATGCACAGCCTCGACCGCAGACAGATGCACGCACACCATTACCTGCAAGGTGCAATGCTGATCGGCCTGGGCATCATTCTCATGCACTTCGTCGGCATGGCCGCCCTGGAAACCGGCGCCCGTCAGTACTACCAGACCGGCCTGCTGCTGGCATCAGCCACCATTGCGCTGCTCACCAGCCTGACGGCGCTGTGCCTGGCCCGCTACTTCCGGCACGGCAGCGGCACCCTGCACCAGGCCATGAAGTACGGCGCCAGCCTGCTGATAGCCGGCGGCATCGTCGCCACACACTTCACCGCGATGTCAGCCATGACCCTCGTCATCCCGGCCGACACCGCCCTGCGCCTTCCCTCTGGCGACAATAGCTTGCAACTGGGGCTGGGCATCGGCTTCATCACCCTGCTGATCAGTGCTGCCAGCATCAGTACCGCGCTGGCCGACAAGAAACTGCAAAGCAAGGAGCACGACCTGCGTCGGGTCAGCGTGCTGCTCAGCCAGCTGGACCAGGCCCGTGCCTCGCTGCAGCAGGCTGCGCACTACGACGCCCTGACCAACCTGATCAACCGCCGCGGTTTCAACCAGGTGTTCGCCGAACGCCTGGCCGAACACCAGGCCACGGAGAACCGCCTGGCGGTGATGTTCCTCGATATCGACCACTTCAAACGCATCAACGACAGCCTTGGCCACGACGCTGGCGACGAACTGCTCAAAGTGATCGCCAGCCACATCAAGGCTGCCACCCGCACCCACGACCTGGTCGCGCGCTTTGGCGGTGACGAGTTCTGCGTGGTCACCAGCCTCAACAGCCGCGACGAAGCCCGCCACCTGGCCCAGCGCATCATGCAGCGGATGAAAGAGCCCATCGACCTGGGCGGCCGGCGCATGGTCATGACCACCAGCATCGGCATCAGCATCTTCCCCGACGACGGCACCAGCGCCGAAGAGCTGCTCAAGCATGCCGACCTCGCCCTGTACCAGTCCAAGGGCAGCGGACGCAACAGCCTGAACTTTTTCAACGACAGCCTGAAGACCCAGGCCTCGATTGCCCTGCAACTGGAAGAGGAACTGCGAGTAGCCCTGCTGGAGGAACACGGGCTGTGCGTGCACTACCAGCCAATCTTCGACCTGCGCAGCAGGCAAGTCGCCAAACTGGAAGCCCTGGTGCGCTGGCAACACCCGCAACATGGCCTGCTCGGGCCCGAGCGTTTCGTCGCCATCGCCGAAGCCAATGGCCTGATCATCGACCTCGACCTGTGGGTACTGCGCCACGCCTGCGCCGACATGGCTTACCTGCAGCGCCAGGGCTACGGCAGCCTCAAGGTCACTGTCAATTGTTCGGCCGTCACCCTTAGCCACGACGAACTGCCCAATGAAGTGGAAAAGGCGCTGTCTCACGCCGGGCTCGCGCCCTGGCAGCTGGAGCTGGAAGTGACCGAGAACGCCCTGATGGGTGATATCCAGCGCACGGTCAACCTGCTCAAGCACGTGCGTGCACTGGGCGTGGCGCTGTCAATCGATGACTTCGGCACCGGCTACTCGTCACTGGCCTACCTCAAGCGTCTGCCGCTGGACGTGCTGAAAATCGACCGCAGCTTCCTGCAGGATGTACCGGGCAGCCAGAAAGACCGCGAGATCGTCCAGGCGATCATCGTCATGGCGCATACCCTGCATTTGCAGGTGGTCAGCGAGGGCGTGGAAAGCACCGAACAGCTGGCGTTCCTCGAAGCACACGGCTGCGACTACCTGCAAGGCTACCTGCTGGGCCGCCCGGAGCCACTGGCCGAACTGCGGAGGTTGCTGGAGCGGCTGCAGCAACCCTGTGCTGCATTCAACCCTTGCTGCGGTACAGCTCAACCAGAGTCGCTGGATCTTTTTGCAGGTACCCCTGGCTTGCGTGCAGGCGCATCAATTGCGCAGCGAGGCCACTGAGCGGCGTCGCCGAGCCTTGCTCGCGGGAGAACTTGACCGCACCATCGAGATCCTTGAGCAGCGTGCGCACGTGCCACTTGATCGGTTCGAAGCGGCTCTCGGCCATTTGCGGCGCGAGGATCTGCAACGGTCTGGAGTCGGCAAAGCCGCCCGCCAGCGCTTCGGCGATCAGCGTCGCATCGACGCCGGACTGTTCCGCCAGGGCCACCACTTCGGCGATCACCAGGGCATTGCAAGCCACGATCATCTGGTTGCAGGCCTTGGTCACCTGGCCCGCGCCCACCGCCCCCATGTGCGTCACACGCTGGCCAAGTACCTGCAGTACCGGGCGGGCGCGCTGCAGGTCGGCCGCCTCGCCACCGACCATGATCGCCAGGGTGCCGGCTTCGGCCCCGGGCGTGCCACCGGACACTGGCGCATCCAGCCAGGCCATGCCGCACAGCGCCGCCAGTTCGGCGGCCATTTCACGGGTGGCGGTGGGTTCCAGGCTGGAGAAGTCGATCAGCAACTGGCCGCTGCGCCCGCCCTGGGCGATGCCGTGCTCACCGAACACCACCTCACGCACCACGGCCGTGTCGGCCAGGCACAGCAGCAGCATGTCGCTGTCGCGGCACAGCTCGGCAGGGCTGCCAGCCAGGCGCGCACCGGCGGCAACCAGCGCGGCGCACTTGTCCGGGCTGCGGTTCCACACGGTCAGCGGGTAGCCCGCGGCCAACAGGCGGCGGCACATGGGCAGGCCCATCAGGCCGATGCCGGCGAATCCAAGCGAAGGTAGTGCAGTGCTCATCGATGACTCCTGACTATTCGAATAACCGGTGGCCGGCGATGGGCTGCCAGGCAGCCCCATTACGCATCCCGTAAACTGTTACCGCCACGCCGAATTGTTACTTACCTCTACCCGCCTTGAACGCCTTCGAGCACCAAAGCGGAGCTGTTGCGCATTTTTGCGCACCAAAAACGATCATGCCTCTGCCGGGCGCTTCATCTGGATCACGATGAACGGCGAAACCACCACCGCCCAGATCTCTGGATCGCGGCTTTGCAGCTCCTGGGCCTGCTCGGCCGTCACTGGCCCGACAGTGCCATCACTACGCCACTTGGCGAAGATCTCGCTGCGATTCTCGGCCATTGCCTCGGCTACTGCGATCAGGTCCAGGCTTGGGTCGACCCAAATCAGGTCACCCTTGGCCCAGAAACGCTCCAGCGCTTTCCACTCGATGATTGCTGTCTCGCCAAGCAATTTGGCATAGAGGGTGCTTGTTTGATCAGTCATGGGTGGTATCCACAAAAATCAGCCAATAAAAAGGCCGGCATTTTTGCAGAAAAACCCGGTTTCAAATATGTAATTTGGTCGATTGATCCCGAACGTGTGGGCCGGGGTCGCAGATGCAGGCAGTTTGATGGCGCCTTTCTGTATCTTTGTGTCGATCAAGCGACAACCCAGGAAGCAGGCACTTTTCGACCGCTTTTCAAGCGCTCGGACAGCGCTCTACACTGTACCGGTACAGTTCCGGGACATGTTCCGGGGGAAGGTGGGCTTGCGCGTTGGCATGGCCACGCCGCAAATCCCGCCCGGTCTGTAGCCCTGGCCGCCAGGACTATAAGAATTACAACAGAATGAGTGGAGCACTATGATCAAGATTTCCAAGCTGTTCGCCGCAATGGTTCTGGCAGGGGTAGCCAGCCATTCGTTTGCCGCCGATACCATCAAGATCGGGATCGCAGGTCCCAAGACCGGTCCTGTGACCCAGTACGGCGACATGCAGTTCATCGGCGCAAAGCAAGCCATCAAGGATATCAACGCCGCGGGCGGCGTGGATGGCAAGATGCTCGAAGCCAAGGAATACGACGACGCCTGCGACCCTAAACAGGCCGTTGCAGTCGCCAACAAAGTGGTCAACGACGGCGTCAAGTTCGTCATCGGCCACCTGTGCTCCAGCTCCACCCAGCCTGCGTCCGACATCTACGAAGACGAAGGCGTGATCATGATCACCCCGGCCGCCACCTCCCCGGAAATCACCGCCCGTGGCTACAAGCTGATCTTCCGTACCATCGGCCTGGACAGCGCCCAGGGCCCGGCTGCCGGCAACTACATCGCCGACCACGTCAAGCCGAAGGTGGTCGCCGTCCTGCACGACAAGCAGCAGTACGGTGAAGGCATCGCTACCGCGGTCAAGCAGACCCTGGAAGGCAAAGGCACCAAGGTTGCCGTGTTCGAAGGCCTGAACGCTGGTGACAAGGACTTCTCCTCGATCATCCAGAAGCTCAAGCAGAACAACGTCGACTTCGTCTACTACGGCGGCTACCACCCAGAGCTGGGCCTGATCCTGCGCCAGGCTCAGGAAAAGGGCCTGAAAGCCAAGTTCATGGGCCCGGAAGGCGTGGGTAACGACTCCATCTCGCAGATCGCCCAGAATGCCTCCGAAGGCCTGCTGGTGACCCTGCCGAAGTCGTTCGACGCCGACCCTGCGAACAAGAAGATCGTCGACGCCATCAAGGCTGATGGCAAGGACCCAAGCGGCCCGTTCGTGTTCCCGGCCTACTCGGCTGTCGAGCTGATCGCCCAGGGCATCAAGGCCGCCAAGTCCGAAGACGCCGAGAAGGTGGCCGAGGCCATCCACGCCGGCACCTTCAAGACCCCGACCGGCGAACTGTCCTACGACGCCAAAGGCGACCTGAAAGACTTCAAGTTCGTGGTCTACGAATGGCACTTCGGCAAGCCGAAGACCGAAGTCTCCCCTCAGTAACTGCGTGACTAATAGCTGACCTACGAGCCCACTGTGCGAGCAGTGGGCTTTGTTTTATGAGGTTCATGGGCCCGATCCCCGCGATCCGGGGGCAGGCTCACCTGAAAATCTTAAAACCGTCACCCGCGGTTTCCTGGCCGTACCCGCGCCAGCGAAATGCAAATCAGGTTTTTAGGAGCGCTGTAATGCCTGAGATCTACCATTTCTTCCAACAACTGGTTAATGGATTGACCATCGGCAGCACCTATGCCTTGATCGCCATCGGCTACACGATGGTGTACGGCATCATTGGCATGATCAACTTCGCCCACGGCGAGGTGTACATGATCGGTTCCTACGTGGCCTTCATCGCCCTGGCGGGCCTGGCCATGATGGGTATCCATTCGCTGCCGATCCTGATGACCGTCGCCTTCGTCGCGACGATCTTCGTCACCAGTGCCTATGGCTATAGCATCGAACGGGTTGCCTACCGCCCCTTGCGCAACAGCAACCGCCTGATCCCGCTGATTTCCGCCATCGGCATGTCGATCTTCCTGCAGAACACCGTCTTGCTGTCGCAAGACTCCAAGGACAAGTCCATCCCCAACCTGATCCCCGGCAGCTTCTCGTTCGGGCCGGGCGGTGCAGAGGAAGTACTGATCAGCTACATGCAGATCCTGGTGTTCGTGGTCACCCTGGTGGCCATGACCTGCCTCACCCTGTTCATCTCCCGTTCCCGCCTGGGCCGCGCCTGCCGCGCCTGTGCCGAGGACATCAAGATGGCCAACCTGCTGGGCATCAACACCAACAACATCATCGCCCTCACCTTCGTCATCGGTGCCGCCCTGGCGGCGGTGGCGGCCGTGCTGCTGAGCATGCAGTACGGGGTGATCAACCCCAACGCCGGTTTCCTGGTGGGCCTGAAGGCCTTCACCGCGGCGGTGCTGGGTGGCATCGGCAGCATTCCGGGCGCCATGCTCGGCGGGCTGGTGCTGGGCGTGGCCGAAGCGTTCGGTGCCGATATCTTCGGCGACCAGTACAAGGACGTGGTGGCATTCGGCTTGTTGGTTCTTGTCCTGCTATTCCGGCCGACCGGCATCCTGGGCCGCCCGGAGGTTGAAAAAGTATGAACAGAAATCTCAAACAGGCGTTCTTCAGCGCCTTGCTGGTATGGGCCGTGGCCTTCCCGGTACTGGGCCTGAAACTGAGCATCGACGGCATCAGCCTGGCGGTGCACAGCCAAGGGTCGTTCACCATCAGTATCATCGCCGTGTGTTCGGTACTGATGTTCCTGCGCGTGCTGTTCGACAAGCAGTGGAACTCGGTGATGGGCCGCCGTTCGGATCGCAAGCTGATCCCGCCGGCTGTCAGCAACTACCTCACCCTGCCGAAAACCCAGCGCTACGTGATCATGGGCCTGATCGTCGCTGCACTGGTGTGGCCGTTCTTCGGCTCGCGCGGTGCGGTAGACATTGCCACGCTGATCCTGATCTACGTGTTGCTGGGCCTGGGCCTGAACATCGTGGTCGGTCTGGCAGGCCTGCTCGACCTGGGTTACGTCGGCTTCTACGCCGTCGGTGCCTACAGCTACGCCATGCTCTCGCACTACCTGGGCTGGAGCTTCTGGGTATGCCTGCCGATCGCCGGCCTGATGGCCGCTACCTTCGGCTTCCTGCTCGGCTTCCCGGTGCTGCGCCTGCGCGGTGACTACCTGGCGATCGTGACCCTCGGCTTCGGCGAGATCATCCGCCTGTTCCTGCGTAACCTCACCGACTGGACCGGCGGCCCCAACGGCATCAGCAACATCCCCAAGCCGGAGCTGTTCGGCCTGACCTTCGAACGCCGTGCCGCCGAGGGCATGCAGACCTTCCATGAGTTCTTCGGGCTGGAATACAACTCGATCAACAAGGTCATCTTCCTCTACCTGGTGGCGCTGCTGCTGGCCCTGCTGGCGCTGTTCGTGATCAACCGCCTGCTGCGCATGCCGATCGGCCGCGCCTGGGAAGCCCTGCGCGAAGACGAGATCGCCTGCCGCGCACTGGGCCTGAACCCGACCGTGATCAAGCTGTCGGCATTCACCCTGGGCGCCTGCTTCGCCGGTTTCGCCGGCAGCTTCTTCGCTGCGCGCCAGGGCCTGGTGACGCCGGAGTCGTTCACCTTCATCGAGTCGGCGATCATCCTCGCCATCGTCGTGCTCGGCGGCATGGGCTCACAACTGGGCGTGATCCTCGCGGCCATCGTGATGATCCTGCTGCCCGAGCTGATGCGTGAGTTCAGCGAATACCGGATGCTGATGTTCGGTGCGCTGATGGTGTTGATGATGATCTGGCGTCCGCAAGGCCTGCTGCCTATGCAACGTCCACACATGGAGCTGCGTCGATGAGCCGCGAAATTCTGCAAGTCAGCGGCCTGAGCATGCGCTTCGGCGGCTTGTTGGCGGTCAACGGCGTGGGCCTGACCGTCAAGGAAAAACAGGTGGTGGCACTGATTGGCCCGAACGGTGCCGGCAAGACCACCGTGTTCAACTGCCTGACCGGCTTCTACAAGCCCAGCGGCGGCACCATCCTGCTCGATGGCCAGCCGATCCAGGGCCTGGCCGGGCACCAGATCGCCCGCAAAGGCGTGGTGCGGACCTTCCAGAACGTGCGCCTGTTCAAGGAAATGACCGCGCTGGAAAACCTGCTGATCGCCCAGCACCGCCACCTGAACACCAACTTCTTCGCCGGCCTGTTCAAGACCCCGAACTTCCGCCGCAGCGAGAAGGAGGCCATGGAGCGCGCGCAGTACTGGCTGGAGAAGGTCAACCTGACCGAGTTCGCCAACCGTACCGCCGGCACTCTGGCCTATGGCCAGCAGCGCCGCCTGGAAATCGCCCGCTGCATGATGACCCAGCCGCGCATCATCATGCTCGACGAACCGGCAGCGGGCCTGAACCCGAAGGAGACCGAAGACCTCAAGGCACTGATCGCCTACCTGCGTGAGTCGCACAACGTCACCGTGCTGCTGATCGAGCACGACATGAAGCTGGTGATGAGCATTTCCGACCATATCGTGGTGATCAACCAGGGCACCCCCCTGGCCCACGGTACGCCGGAAGAGATCCGCGACAACCCTGATGTGATCAAAGCCTACCTGGGGGAAGCGTAAATGCTGAAGTTCGAGAACGTTTCCACCTTCTACGGCAAGATCCAGGCGCTGCACAGCGTCAACGTGGAGATCAACCAGGGCGAGATCGTTACCCTGATCGGCGCCAACGGCGCCGGCAAGTCGACCTTGCTGATGACCCTGTGCGGCTCGCCGCAGGCGCACAGCGGCAGCATCAAGTACCTGGGTGAAGAACTGGTCGGCCAGCCATCCTCGCACATCATGCGCAAAAGCATTGCGGTGGTACCGGAAGGCCGCCGTGTGTTCTCCCGCCTGACCGTCGAGGAAAACCTGGCGATGGGTGGCTTCTTCACCGACAAGGGCGATTACCAGGAGCAGCTGGACAAGGTGCTGCAGCTGTTCCCGCGCCTGAAGGAGCGTTATATCCAGCGTGGCGGCACCATGTCCGGTGGCGAGCAGCAGATGCTTGCCATTGGCCGGGCGCTGATGAGCAAGCCCAAGCTGCTGCTGCTCGACGAGCCCTCGCTGGGCCTGGCGCCGATCATCATCCAGCAGATCTTCGACATCATCGAACAGCTGCGCCGTGATGGCGTGACAGTGTTCCTGGTGGAGCAGAACGCCAACCAGGCGCTGAAGATCGCTGACCGGGCGTATGTGCTGGAGAACGGCCGGGTGGTGATGCACGGTACCGGTGAAGCACTGTTGACCGACCCGAAGGTGCGCGACGCGTACCTGGGGGGTTGATCGGAAAAAGGGCCTTCGGGCCCTTTTTTCTGGCTGCCTGATTTTGTATCGCCTGGACTGGCCTCTTCGCGGGCTCGCCCGCTCCCACAGCCCGTGCCGAACCTGTGGGAGCGGGCAAGCCCGCGAAGAGGCCGGTACAGGCTTCGCAAACACTTGAGATCCCCGCCCAGCCTGCGTAACGTGGCCAGCTTTCACGGCAAAGATCCCTGGAGCCCGCCCCCATGCGCCTCACCCCCACCCTGCTGCTCACCGCCCTGCTGCCCCTGTTCGCCGGCTGCCAGCTCATGGCTGACGCCCCCAGCGATCCGAACATCGGCACCACGCGCATGCAGGGCGAGCTGCGTGCCGCGGGTGGCCAGCTGCTGTTCAGGCCGTGCAGCGAAAACCGCACTTTCGTGATCAACGACATCGCGTCTACCGGCATCCTGCAGGAGGCCGCCAACCTCGCCAAGGACGCCAACGACAAGCTGTTTGCCGACGTCCGTGGCCGCCTCACCGGCAGCAAGCAGGCCAACAACGACGGCCAACTGGAAGTACGCCGCCTGTACCGCCTGGAACCTTCCACCCGCGCCTGTGAAGACCCCAACTTCAGGCAGCTGACCCTGCGCGCCAATGGCCACGAGCCGGAATGGGACATCAAGGCCAGCGGCAAAGGCATGGTACTCGACCGCGTCGGCCAGGAGCCCCTGCCCCTGCCCTTCCTGGAAGAAGAAGTGCCCGGCGGCGGCCTGACCCTGACCAGCGAAGCCAACGGCCAGCACGTGGAGCTGTGGGTCGCACCTCAGCGCTGCGTAGACACCGCCACCGGTGCCATCCACCACCTGCGCGCCGAATTGCGCATCGACGGCAAGACCCTGCAGGGCTGCGGTTACTACGGCGGTGCGCGCGACAACTGATCGCCGGGCGCTTTTATCCTGCCAGTCGAGGCGGCGAACAGCTTATACTTGGCGGTTTGTGTAAAGCCGCCGGCCGCCCATGGCCGGGATACTGGACCCTGCCATGCTACGAATCACCGAACTGAAGCTGCCCCTGGACCATCCCGACGAAGCCCTGCGTGAAGCCATCGTCCAGCGCCTGGGCATCCGCGACGAGCAACTGCTCAGCTTCAACCTGTTCAAGCGCAGCTACGATGCGCGCAAGAAGAACAGCGAACTGCTGTTCATCTACACCATCGACCTGGAAGCCAGCAACGAAGCCGAACTGCTCAGCAAGTTCGCCGACGATCGCAACATCGGCCCGGCGCCAGACGTAACCTACAAGTTCGTCGGCCAGGCCCCGGCCGGCCTGCAGGAGCGCCCGATCGTGGTCGGCTTCGGCCCATGCGGCATTTTCGCTGGCCTGCTGCTGGCGCAGATGGGGTTCAAGCCGATCATTCTCGAACGTGGCAAGGAAGTACGTCAGCGCACCAAGGACACCTGGGGCCTGTGGCGCAAGAGCGTGCTCAACCCCGAGTCCAACGTGCAGTTCGGCGAAGGCGGCGCCGGCACCTTCTCCGACGGCAAGCTGTACAGCCAGATCAAGGACCCGCAGCACCACGGCCGCAAAGTGCTGGAAGAGTTCGTCAAGGCCGGTGCGCCGGACGAGATCCTGTACATCAACAAGCCGCACATCGGTACCTTCCGCCTCACCGGCATGGTCGAGCAGATGCGTCAGGACATGATCGCCCTGGGTGCCGAAGTGCGCTTCCAGCAGAAGGTCACCGACCTGCTGATCGAAGATGGCCAGCTGACCGGCGTGGTGCTGGAAAGCGGTGAACAGCTGCACTCGCGCCATGTGGTACTTGCCCTGGGCCACAGTGCCCGCGACACCTTCCGCATGCTGCATGCCAAGGGCGTGTACATGGAAGCCAAGCCGTTCTCGGTGGGTTTCCGTATCGAGCACCCGCAAACGCTGATCGACAAGGCGCGCCTGGGCAAGTACGCCGGCCACCCGAAACTCGGTGCCGCCGACTACAAGCTGGTGTACCACGCCAAAAACGGCCGGTCGGTGTACAGCTTCTGCATGTGCCCGGGCGGCACCGTGGTCGCCGCCACCAGCGAGCCGGGCCGGGTGGTTACCAACGGCATGAGCCAGTACTCGCGTAACGAGCGCAACGCCAACTCCGGCATTGTTGTCGGCATCGACCCCGAGCGCGATTACCCGGGCGGCCCGCTGGCCGGTATCGAGCTGCAGGAACGCCTGGAAGCCCACGCCTACGTGATGGGCGGCAGCAACTACCAGGCCCCGGCGCAGCTGGTGGGTGACTTCGTTGCCGGCCGGCCATCGACTGCGCTGGGCAGTGTCGAGCCGTCCTACAAGCCGGGCGTGACCCTGGGCGACCTGGCGCCGAGCCTGCCGGACTTCGCCATCGAGGCGATTCGCGAAGCGCTGCCGGCGTTCGACCGGCAGATCAAGGGCTATAACCTGCACGATGCGGTGCTGACCGGGATCGAGACGCGCACCTCGTCGCCGCTGCGCATTACCCGCGGTGAGGACTTCCAGAGCCTGAACCTGAAGGGGCTGTTCCCGGCGGGTGAAGGGGCCGGCTATGCGGGCGGGATCCTGTCAGCCGGTGTCGACGGGATTCGCATTGCCGAGGCGGTAGCGCGGGACATGCTCGGCCTCTGATACTTTATTGCCTGCCAGGGCCCTTTCGCGGGCTCGCCCGCTCCCATAGGTGCCGCGCCAGATGTGCCGCGGTACCTGTGGGAGCGGGCATGCCCGCGAAGAGGCCCTGACAAGAATCAGAATTATCCAACCCAGACATCAGACTCTCCCTCCCCCTGCCTTCCGCATTTCCATCTAGGCTTCCCTCAGCCCGGCCAGCAATACCATATAACAAAAACGAATATAGTTTTTGTTTGAAAGCATATCGTCACAGGCTAGGGTGTACCCCCGTTCCATCGTCAACTGCTCATGGAGAGCCCATAGCCCGTGCGTAGCCTGTTAACCCGTTTCCTCCAGCTCGAAGCCGCCAGCGGCCTGCTACTGATTGCTGCGGCCATCCTGGCCCTGGTCATCAACAATTCACCGCTGTCCTACCTGTACAGCGGCCTGCTCGACGTGCCCGTCGCCGTCCAGGTCGGTGCTCTGCACATTGCCAAGCCGTTGCTGCTGTGGATCAACGACGGGCTGATGGCCCTGTTCTTCCTGCTCATCGGCCTTGAGGTCAAGCGCGAGGTGGTCGACGGCCACCTGTCCAGGCCCTCCCAGGTCATCCTGCCTGCCACCGCTGCCGTGGGCGGCATGGTAATACCTGCACTGATCTACTGGTTCATCAACCGTGACAACCCCGCGGCCGTGGCCGGCTGGGCGATCCCCACCGCCACCGATATCGCCTTTGCCCTCGGTGTGCTGGCCTTGCTGGGCAAGCGCGTGCCGGTGTCACTGAAACTGTTCCTGATGACCCTGGCGATCATTGACGACCTGGGTGCGATCATCGTCATTGCGCTCTTCTACTCGGGCACCCTGTCGAGCGTGTCACTGCTGCTGGCCGCCACCTGCCTGGTAGTGCTGGTAGCCATGAACCGGCTTGGCGTGGTCAAGCTTGGGCCATACATGGTCGTTGGCCTGATCCTGTGGGTCTGCGTGCTCAAGAGCGGCGTGCATGCCACCCTGGCCGGTGTGGCCCTGGCCCTGTGCATCCCGCTGCGCACGCGCCATGCCGAACACTCGCCGTCGCTCGCCCTGGAACACGCCCTGCATCCGTGGGTCGCCTACGCCATCCTGCCGCTGTTCGCGTTCGCCAATGCCGGTGTATCGCTGGCAGGCATGAGCGTGGAAAGCTTCACCCACCCGGTGCCACTGGGTATCGCCGTCGGGCTGCTGCTGGGCAAGACCGTGGGTGTGTTCGGCCTGACCTGGGTCGCGGTCAAACTGCGCCTGGCCGCACTGCCTGTCGGCGCCAACTGGGGGCAAGTGCTGGGTGTGGCGATACTCTGCGGTATCGGCTTCACCATGAGCCTGTTCGTTGGCTCACTCGCGTTTGTACCTGGCAGCAGTGAATACGCGGGGATGGACCGCATGGGAATTCTCACCGGTTCGTTCTTCGCCGCCGTGATCGGCTATGCGATAACCGCCATGGCCAGCCGCAAGCCCAGTATCGGCTGACTTGGCCACTGCATGAAAAAACCCCGACTGGTGAGCACCATGTCGGGGTTTTTTCTTGTTGCGCTACGGTCAGTGCGTGACGCGGCTGGTACCGTCGACGGTCATGATGCGCACACGGTCGCCAACGCGGAAGATCTCGTTCTGCTGCACAGCCTGCACATAGGCACGCATGCTGCCATCGTCCTCACGCACGGTGATTTCGACACCCTGGGTACGCGTCAGGCCTTCTTCGGCGGCAGACCCGGCCAAGCCACCGGCAACGGCACCGATCACGGCAGCGACGATGCTGCCACGACCACCACCCACGGCGCTGCCGGCCACGCCACCGACGATGGCACCAGCACCACCGCCGATAGGGGTCTTGGTACCCTCGATCTTGACCGGACGCAGGGATTCGATGGTGCCCATACGCACGGTTTGCACACGGCGGGCCTCATCACGGGAGTAGCTGTCACCGGTCAGGCTCGAGGCACAGCCACCCAGCAACAGCGACATGGTGGTAAAGGTTGCCACCAGCAAAGCGGATTTACGCATGGGTAAGGTCTCCATAAGTCAGGTGCTCATTAGACGCTGCACGTTGACGGCTGTCACGGTACAAACGTAATAAAATTGTTTTCATTCAGCCGAGGTACAGCCTGCATGGCTGTATCGAGGCCTTTTCAAGTGAGACCAAGGATAGCCATGGATTACTTCATCGTCGTGGTCACCACGGTTGCGGGGCTGTATTTCCACTGGTGGCTGTATGTGCGCATGCGCCGCTGGATGGACCGTGACCTGGCGTTGTCACTGGCTGGGTCGGAGCCCGGAAAACGCGCGTACATGCTGCAAAGGCTGGAGCAGGCACGGCTGGAGAAGGTGGGGCGCAAGCAGTTGGCGGGGTGGTTGGAGCGGGAGGCTGCGGGGTATCCGGGGTAGCCTTGGCGTGATGGCTGGGGCCGCTTTGCGGCCCTTTCGCGACACGAGGCCGCTCCCACAGCTTGGGGCTGCGCTGTACCTGTGGGAGACGATGGGCTGCGCAGCAGCCCCCGAAACCTCAGGGCGCCAGCCGCTCCCGCAGCCATTGCCCATCCACCAACCGGTAGTTCAGTCGGTCATGCAGGCGGCTGGCCCGCCCTTGCCAGAACTCGATGCGTTCAGGCAGCAACCGATACCCACCCCAATGCTCCGGGCAATGCGGCTGGGTGTCGGAGAAGCGCGCCTCGGTAGCCTTGACCAGCCCCTCCAGCTCCTCACGGCCAGCAATTACCCGGCTCTGTGGCGAAGCCCAGGCCCCCAGGCGACTGCCCAGCGGGCGCACCTGGTAGTAGGCGTCCGACTCTTCGGCCGTGACCTTTTCCACCCGCCCTTCGATGCGTACCTGGCGCTCCAGCGCTGGCCAGAAGAAGGTCATGGCGGCGAAGGGGTTAGCCAGCAGTTGCTGGCCCTTGGCACTGTCATAGTTGGTGAAGAAGGTGAATCCACGCTCATCGAGCCCTTTCAGCAGCAAAACGCGGCAGTGAGGGCGGCCTTCAGCATCGACAGTGGCCAAGGTCATGGCGTTGGCTTCCACCGGTACCTGCTCGGTTTTCACCGCATCGGCGAACCACTGGTGGAACAGGGCGAACGGCTCCCCCGGGGCCTGGGCTTCAGCCAGGCCATCACGGGTGTAGTCGCGGCGCATATCGGCCAGGGATTGGGTCATTGCTGCGTTCCTTGACGATCAGTTGGTCTTCGCAGGGCTATTGGCAGCTACTTTCTTGTCAGCGGTAGCTTTCTTGGCGACGGGCTTGACCGGCGCGGCTTTTTTCTTGGCCGTGGTCTTGGCTGGCGCCTTGGCCTTGGCTTTGGTAGCAGGCTTCTTCGCCGCTGCCTTGGTGGCCGGCTTGCTGTCGGCAGCCTTGACGGCAGGCGCCTTGACGTCCTGTACCGCCACCATCGGGGCCCGCGCCGGGGCGGCTTGCTGGTACTTGGCCAGCAGGGCGACCATGGTGTTCTGCGGGGTCAACAGCATTTCCACACGGCGGTTCAGGGCACGGCCCTCGGCGCTATCGTTGGCGGCGCGCGGCATTTCCGAACCCATGCCCTTGAGGTTCAGGCGGTCACGCTGCAGGCCACTGAGGCGGAAGATCGCCGACACCGAAGCGGCGCGCTCCAGGCTGAGCTTCTGGTTGGCCGCAGCGACACCGCTGCTGTCGGCATGGCCAAGCACCAGTACTGCGGTCTTGGCATCGCCTTCGACAGTCTTGGCTACCCGGGTGATCGGGCCCAAGGTCATCGGAAGCAGCATGTTCGGGCGATCAGGGTTGTACGAGCTGTCCACCGGGATGGTTACAGCCAGCACGTTGTCACGGCGCTCCAGCTCCAGCTTGCTGCCCTTGATAGCCTCACGCAGCTTGGGCTCGTACTCGTCCAGCCAGGCCTGGGTGGCCTTCTGGTCGATCTTTGGTACAACCGGCCCTTTGGCCTGCTTTTCTTCACCGCCGAACGGCCACCACCAACGGCTGGCATTCTCGGACTTGGCGTCGGCCTTGGCCACGTTTTCAGTGACGGCTTGCTTCACTTCCTGCTCGGCAACCTTGTCCGAACCGAAGGGCCACCAGCTCGAGGCGCTGTCCTTCGAGCCGTCCTGGGGGTGACTGGCGCAGCCGGTAACGGCGGTCAGGCACAGGGCGAGTGCTAAGGTTTTGTGTGAAGACATCAGCGATACACCATGAAATAGAAAGAAATTTTGGCTACGCCCTTAGGGCGTTGGCAATGAGGATAGTCAAAGGGCTGGGGCAACACCCGCATTACCCGATCAAAGGCAACTGGCAAGGACACGTACCAGTTTCTGGGCGCGCGGGTCCATGAGCACATAAGGGCCAAGGGTATTGACCACGAAACCGAAGGCGACATCGTGTTCCGGGTCAGCGAAACCGACCGAACCACCAGCGCCCGGGTGGCCGAAAGCGCGGGCCCCGAGGCCGAAGGTGGCGTTGGCCACGTCGGGCTGGTCAAGCATGCAGCCCAGGCCAAAACGGGTCTGGGTGAGCAGGGTGCGATCCTGGCCGAGGCTGTGCTCACGGGTCAGTTCGTCGAGCAGCTCGGATTCGAGCAGGCTACCGTCCAGCAACCCGGCATAGAAGCCCGCCAGGCTGCGCGCATTGCCATGGCCATTGGCCGCTGGCTGCTGCATGCGCCGCCATTCCGGCTTGTTGGTACTCGTCAGGATCGCCGGTGGGTTGGTGAAGGCACGGGTGGACAGGGCCTCGGGCTCGCGCAGGGTCACCTGCAGCAGGCGCTGGGCCGCAGCGTCGCCGGCGTTGCCCTTGCCACGGGCAATATGCGCCACCCGGTGGAACTCTTCGTCAGCCAGGCCAATATGAAAATCCAGCCCCAACGGCCTCGCGGTACGGGCGACGATCGAGTCGCCGGGGCCCCGGCCATCGGCACGGCGGATCAGCTCGCCAATCAGCCAGCCGTAGGTGATGGCGGCATAGCCGTGCTCGACCCCCGGTGTCCACCAGGGCGTTTCGGCCGCCAGCGCATCGACCATGGCCTGCCAGTCATACAGTGCCTCGGCCGGCAGCAGTTCACGGATGGCTGGCAAACCGGCACGGTGGCTGAGCAACTGGCGCAGCGTGATCGCCTGCTTGCCGGCCTGGGCAAACTCGGGCCAGTAGTTGGCCACCGGGGCATCCAGAGCCAGCTTGCCCTCGCCAACCAGTTGCAGGGCAGTGACGGCGGTGAAGGTCTTGGTGCAGGAGAACAGGTTGGCGATGGTGTCGCTGTGCCAGGCCTGCTGGCCGTCCTTGTCGGCGCTGCCGGCCCACAGGTCGACCACGGTTTCGCCGCCGACCTGGATGCACAGCGCGGCGCCACGCTCCTGGGGATCATCGAACAGCGCGGCGAAGGCTTCGCGCACTGCTTCGAACTTCAGCTCATAGTGACCCTGGATCTGCACCCGCTGTTCTCCGTACGACCATTTCCGAAAATGGTGTGCATTGTTTCAGTAGTTTGGCGTTTTGCAAACTGGCTTGGGCTGGGTGGTCGCGACGAATGGTAGCCAGGCTGGACTTACTGTCTTGCTCAAAATCCAAAACCATGTGCAACTCTTGTGGGAGCGGGCGTGCCCGCGAACACCGGCATAGCCGGTGCCATACACCGCGTCGCCTGATTCGCGGGCACGCCCGCTCCCACAAGATATGTGTACGAGTCAGGGAATCGGTTTTTCCAGTTGGGCGCGTAGCTGGCTCATTGCCTGCAAGTTGCTCTTGCGCACGGCATCGACAAACCCCGGGTATGGAATATCGGTGATCGCCACCAGCCCAAGGTGGCCATTCTCCCCATCGAGCAGGCGCCCGCTGGCCGGCTGGTCAAGGTACTGGAACCAGTGCGCACCAACGATCATCGGCTGCGCCAGCGCTGCCTTGAGGAAGTTGCCGTAGGCCGGGCCACGGTCTTCTTCCCGCGCCACTTCCAGCGGCCCCGGCCAGAACGGCCCGCGATCGCGCGAGCCAAACTGGAATTCGGACACCAACACCGGCTTGTCCAGCTCGGCCAGGCGGGCGAAGTCGTAGCCGTCCTGCGGCTTGAGGGTATAGAAGTTGAAGCTGAGCACATCACAGAATTCGGCGCAGGCCTTGACCGCCTCCGGCGTGCTCACGGCATAGCGGCCGCCCAGCAGCAAGTGATTGGGCGCATGCCACTTCAACGAGTCGGCAATGGTCCTGAAGTAGGTTTCGGCGAATACCTGCTGGAAGTGCTGGTAGTCACGCTCGATTTCCGGGTGCTCCGGGTCGGGCAACGGTGCCTCGAAGCCCGGGTCCTCCATCAGTTCCCAGGCGGTGAGCTCGATACCCCAGGCCCTGGACAGCCCTTCCTGGTTACGGTACTTGTCGCGCAACTGCTTGAGGAAGGCGCGCTTGGCCGGCACATCGGTGGTCAGGCGCAAGGTCCCATAGGCCAGGCCGTAACGCGCCTTGGGGTCGCTACCAGGGGCGGCCCAGGCCAGTTCGTTGTCGGCGAAATAGCCGATCAGCCAAGGGTCGTCACGGTGATCGCGGGCAGCAATGGCCACGGCGCGCTCGGTAGCCATGGCGAAACGCGGGTCGAACGGGTCGGGCATGCGGCCCCACCAGTCCATGCCGGTGCTGATACTGGCGTAATCGCCGACGATTGATAGCGGCAAGGTATACGGCATGCGCCTGGCCTGGCCCAGGGCCGGCTCGCTCCAGTTGCCCAGCGTGTTGAAACCCCAGGCCTGCAGGCGGTCGAGCGCATGCACCTGCCAACGGGCGGCATCCAGCACCAACGGCGGGCAGTTGGCCGGTTGCCCCTCAACTGCCGGCGGGCAGGGTTTGCCATAGGTCCGCTGCAGGTTGGCGGCATAAAAGTCGAACCAGCGCCCCTGTTTGAAATTGCGCCCTTGCGACGACGCGTTGCCGTCGTCGTTATTGCCGTCGCCATAGAATGCCGCCAGTGTATCGCCCTCGCCCGGCAAGGCCTTGAACATCCCTTCACGCCCGGCAACGTAGGTTCGCCCGCCGTCCGCGGCCACGGCATTCACCCCAAGGGAATAGAACGGGTGCCCCTCGGGTGTTACCAGGTACCAGCGGCCGTCACGCTTTTCGGTGCGGAAGAAGCCTTTGGCCTCGAACGCCGGCCCGGCCAGCAGGCCACCGTACGTGTCCAGCTGCTGCTTGCCACGCTCCGCCAGCCAGCCTTTGAGCTGTTGCTGCTCGCGTACATCGGCCGCCTTGAGCTGTTCGTCACTGGCAACCTTCTCGGGCCAATGGCCGCGGGTGGACTGGCCATAGGCATCGATCAACGCGTGGTAGGCCGCTTTGTAGGCCTGGTCGTCATCCTGGATGCCCACCCGCTCGATCAGCAGGTTCTGCGCCACCTTGGGGTTGGGGATGCTCAGGCTGAGGGAGGCCACCTGCCTGAGGTCGACTGCGCCAGTACTGCTGGTCAGTAGCAGGCGCTGGCCAGCATGGTTCCAGGGCATGGGCGGACCAGCGCGCATGCCCTGGCTCAGCGGCGAGCTGGCCACCAGCGGTACCATCACGGTCTGTGCAGGGCCGGCCGGCAAGTCAATGCGGCTGGTCAACATGCGGCCATCACTGCCCTGCACCACGACATCCACGGTCAGCGCCCAATCCATCGCGCTCTGCAGGCGCAGGGTCAGGAATTGCCCGCCGGACCAGTCCCACACACCGTTTTGCGGGGTCAGGCGCAGGGTCGGCCGCTGGGCCGGGTTGAACACCACGCGCCGCAACACTTCGCCTTCGGCCGTCTGCTCCGCGTTGTACTGCGGCATGCCGGCATCCTCGGTCGCCACATTGACCACGGAGGCCGGGCGCACGAAGCTGAACAGCGTCTGCTGCCCAGCCAGCAAGGGCGAACTGAACAACAGGGCGAAAACGGCGGGCAGGGTGCGGCGGACCATAAGGCTGGGGCTCTCCTTCAGGGCCCTCATGGCCCACGACTGAGTAATGGACAACGCGCCGGAGCAAGTGCTCCGGCGGTCAGGAAATCTCCCGCCGGAATGGCGGCAGCGCATTGAGAATAGCCTTGCCATAGCGCTGGGTGACCAGGCGCCGGTCAAGCAAGGTGATGACACCGCGATCCTGTTCGGTTCGCAACAGGCGGCCGCAGGCCTGGATCAGCCGCAGCGAGGCGTCGGGCACGGCAATTTCCATGAACGGGTTGCCGCCGCGAGCCTCGATCCACTCGGCCAACGCGGCTTCGACCGGGTCGTCGGGCACGGCAAAGGGAATCTTGGCGATCACCACATGCTCGCAGTAGGCACCCGGCAGGTCGACACCCTCGGCAAAGCTGGCCAGGCCGAACAGCACACTGTGCTGGCCATCGTCGACCCGCGCCTTGTGCTTGTTCAGGGTTTCCTGCTTGGACAGGTTGCCCTGGATCAGCACCAGCTTGCGCCAGTCACGGTCCAGGCCATCGAACACGTCCTGCATCTGCTTGCGCGAGGAGAACAGCACCAGCGCGCCGCGCGCATCTTCGACGATGTTCGGCAGTTCGCGAATGATCGCAGCGGTATGCGCCGCCGCATCGCGCGGGTCGGCCTTGAGGTCGGGAACCCGCAGCAGGCCGGCATCGCCATGCACGAACGGGCTGGGCACCACGCAGGTGACCGCGTCACGCGGCAACCCCGAGCGCATGCGGAAGCGGTCGAACTTGCCCAGCGCAGTCAGCGTCGCCGAGGTCACCAGCGCGCCATGGGCCACGTTCCACAGGCTGCGGCGAAGCATTTCGGCGGCCAGGATGGGGCTGGCGTTGACCTCGATATCGAACAGCGCACCGCTCTCGGCCAGGGTCAACCAGCGGGCCATGGGCGGGCTGTCTTCCGGGTCTTCGGCAGTAAAGGCCGTCCACAGCTCCCAGTTGCCCTGGGCACGAGTGACCAGGCTCCCGAACAGCGGGTACCACTCCTCGGCCTGGTGGCTGGCGATGCCGATGTTGACCTCGCCGTCCATGCCTTCCTTGAGCAGGTCGGCCAGGCGGGTGAACAGGTCGTTGAGACGGGCAAAGCCCTTTTTCAGCTCGATGCCCACTTCGCGGATCTGCTCCGGCACCACGCCGCCTTCGAAGCGGTAGCGGGGGCGCTCACGGCCTTCGTTGTCCTCGCTGGGGCGGAAGTCGGCAACCTGCTCGCACAGGGTGAACATGAATTGCTGCTGGGTGCGCACTTCCCGCGCAAGCTCCGGCACCTGCTCTATGTACTTGCCCAGGTCACCGGGCAACGGGTGCTGGGCCAGCAGCTTGGTCAGGTTCTTGGCGGTCTGCTCCAGCCAGTCGGCAGTGGAGCGCAGGCGCGAATAATGGGCGAAATGACCGATGGCCTTGTCTGGCAGGTGGTGGCCTTCGTCGAACACGTACAGGGTATCGCGCGGGTCGGGCAATACCGCGCCGCCGCCCAGGGCCAGGTCGGCCAGCACCATGTCGTGGTTGGTGACGATCACGTCGACCTTGCCCATGCCCTCGCGGGCCTTGTAGAACACGCACTGCTGGAAGTTCGGGCAGTGACGGCCGGTGCACTGGCTGTGGTCGGTGGTCAGGCGCGCCCAGTCCTGGTCTTCCAGGGCTTCGGGCCAGCTGTCGCGGTCACCGTCCCAGCGGTTGCCGGCAAGCTTCTCGATCATGCTGTTGAACAGCTTCTGGCTGCGCTCGTCGACTTCGATGCGGAAACCTTCCTCCTCGAACAGCTGGGCGGTAGCCGATTGGGCGTGCCCCTCCTGCAGCAGGATGTCGAGCTTGGACAGGCACAGGTAGCGGCCGCGGCCTTTGGCCAGGGCGAAGCTGAAGTTCAGCCCGCTGCTGCGCATCAGGTCGGGCAGGTCCTTGAAGACGATCTGTTCCTGCAGCGCCACGGTGGCGGTGGCGATCACCAGGCGCTTGCCGGCAGCCTTGGCGGCCGGAATGGCAGCCAGGCTGTAGGCTACCGTCTTGCCGGTACCGGTGCCCGCCTCCACTGCCACCACGGCAGGCTCGCCGGCACGGCGGCCTTCTTCGTCGCAGGCAATGTCGCCGAGCACCTTGGCCACTTCGGCGATCATCAGGCGCTGGCCATAGCGTGGCTTGAGGCTCTTGGCTTCGAGAAAACGCGTATAGGCGCCCTGGATGGTGGCTTTGAGTTCGTTGCTGATCATGGTCTGCAGGCGCCCGGTGGGCTGGATATATTTTCAGTGTTTCGCATGGGGCGGCTATCATACCCCGCTATTGCCCTTTATGCCGCATGGAGATCCGGATGCTTGCCTTTGCCCTGCCCTACACACTGCATGTCCTGGCCGCCCTGGTGTGGGTCGGCGGCATGTTCTTCGCCTGGCTGGTGCTGCGCCCGGCAACGGTTGCAGCCCTTGAAGGGCCTGCCCGGCTGCGCCTGTGGGTGGAAGTTTTCCGACGCTTCTTCGGCTGGGTCTGGCTGGCGGTGGCGATTTTGGCGATAAGTGGTATCGGCATGTTGCACATGCGCTTCAGCGGTTTCGAGACTGCACCGAAGTACGTGCACGTGATGATCGGTGGGGGCATCGCCATGTTTGCCCTGTTCATGCGCATCCAGGCGTTGCTGCTGCCGGAACTGAAGGCGGCGGTGCAGGCCGAGGACTGGCCGGCGGGTGCGGCAGTACTCGGGCGGATTCGGCGGATGGTCGGGATCAACCTGCTGCTGGGCCTGGCCGTGGTAGCCGTGGCCAGTTCGCGCCTGGTGATCTGATGCTGCCTGCACCGGCCCTATCGCTGGCAAGCCGGCTCCCACAGGTTGTGCACATGGCATACGGCCGATGCGGTCTGTGGGAGCGGGCGAAGCCCGTGCCATCCACCGCGTCGCCTGTTTCGCGGGCTTGCCCGCTCCCACAGGTACTGCGCAGGTCTTGAGGTCAGCGCGGTCTGGGTGGGAGCTGGCTTGCCGGCGATAGGGCCAGTACAGGTTTTCACAGGCGCTGCAGGATCAGTTCGCCCGCCGCCCCCGCCATCCCGGGCTGGCCCGGCTGCCCCGGGCGGCCGTTGGCCCCGGCATCGGTGCGGTACACCAGGCAACCCTTGCTCGCCCCACCTTTACCGGCCTTGCCTGCAGCCCCGGCCTTGCCCGGTGCGCCACCGTCCAGACGCACCACGATGCGCTCCTGCGGGAAGCCCTGCGGCACGCTCAGGCGGATACGCCCACCCGGCGCGCCATCGTGCCCGTTGCCGCCGTCATCGCCATTGGCTCCGCGGCTGGCCTGGCCCCAGGTGCAACCACCGGCCTGGCCGTTGGCGCCATCGAGCCCCACATAACCCGGTGCACCAGCACCGCCACGGGCATCGATCGCCAGCCGCTCGGCATCCACTTCAGCCAGTTTCAAGTCCAGGCTGCGGCCCGACCGGGCTCCGCGCTGGTAACTGCCCGCGGCCCCCGGCGCACTGAATTCGCTGCCCTGCGCCAGCCGTGCGCTGCGCGCCTCGATCAGCAACGGGCTATCGGACGGTGCAATGGCGATACGCGCATCGCGCCCCAGCTCCAGCTGGTCGACCTTCAGTTCGGCGAGCGTGGCAGGCAGCAGCAGGGTTGCGGCATCGGCGACACGCAGGTGCGCAAGGTGCACGCTGGCCGACTTGTCGGGCAGGCGCAGCATGGAGTTGGCAGCGACCTCCAGGCTTTCGGCCTGGGCCATGGGCGCAGCCAACATGGCCAGCAACATCAGATTACGCATTTCGCGGCGCCTCCTGCGCTCGAGGAATGGACATGACATGGAAGATACCCGTCAACAGGATCTGCAAGCGATCGAACCAACGGTGGCTGCGCCCGCGCAGGCTGCCATTGAAGAACAGCACTTCCAGCAGGTGCAGGCCCAGCAAGGCGATGCCGGCGGCGTTGATCAGCAGGTTGAAGGGCAAGGGTTGTGGCATCAACTGATTGAACAACACCACACCCCAGAAAGCGACTGTCAGGACCTTGCCCAAGCCCAGGATGAACTTCATATCCCGCCCCTATCAGGTTGTTGTTATGTCGAGTCGGCCCGTTCGAGCGGGCCGCGCGGCAACATTAACTGCAATGCCAAGGCAGGCGCCAGCACCGCTCAGTTGAGGCGCAGCTCCACCCGTCGGTTACGGGCACGGCCCTCCTCGCTTTCGTTGTCGGTGAGCGGCTCACTCTCGCCACGCCCCTGGCTGGTGACCTTGCCCGGCGCCAGCCCTTGGGCGATCAGGTACCTGGCCACGCTACCGGCGCGGCGTTCGGAAAGTGCCTGGTTATAGCTGTCGGACCCCACATTGTCGGTATGCCCGATCACACTGACCTTGGCCACCGTCGGCGAATCGAGTTTCGCCACCAGGCCTTGCAGGCGCTGTTGGGCCGCCGGGGTCAGCTCGGCGGAATCGAAGGCGAACATCACCGCGCCGTTGTCATCCAGGATGATCACCTCTGGCGAGGGTTCAGGTTCAGTGGCTGGCGGCGATGCGGGGTACACCTTCAACGGGCAACCCATGTGGTCGACTGCAGTGTTGGCGGGAGTCTCGGGGCAACGATCGCGGCGGTCGAAAATGCCGTCGCCATCTTCGTCACCCTCCTGCACGTAACAGATCAGGCCCCCGGCAATGGCACCCAGGGCACCGCCGCCAGCCGCCCAGCCTGAACTTTCGATAGCGCCCAGGCCACCTCCTACCAGGCCACCGAGCAGGCTGCAGATGGGCCAGGTCCTTTGGTTGAGAGGGGCGCGGCCATCGCTGTGGGTGGCGCAGCCCGCGAGCAGGCTGGTAGCCACCAACAGCGGCAACGCCGCCTTCGACGTCACACTCATGCTGAATGCTCCTGTGTCATTGGCCACCAGCGGCTGACTGCTGTGCAGGCACGCCCGTGCCACTGCTCAAGGCACGGGCGCACGCCGCTCTACCGCTGGATCTTGATCTCGGTACGGCGGTTCATGGCACGCCCGTCGGCCGTGGCGTTGTCCGCCACCGGTTGGGTTTCACCGGCCCCGACCACCGACACGAAGCTGCTACGCGGCACACCGCTCTCGACCAGGTAATCGGTTACCGAGTGGGCACGGCGCTCGGACAGTTTCTGGTTGTAGCTGTCGGAGCCGACGCTGTCGGTATGGCCGGTGACGCTCAGGCGGGCGGACGGTGCTTCCTGTTTCAGACGCGTGGCAATGGTGTTGAGGCGCTCCTTGTCGCTGGCGGTCAGGCGCGCAGAGTCGAACTCGAAGTGCACATCGCGGATGACGATGACTTCTTCCTTCTGCACCACCACTTCCTCGACTACCGCAGCCGGCTCCGGCGGGCAGCCGTTGGCATCGACCTGCACACCACGCGGGGTGCCAGGGCACTTGTCACGGCTGTCCGGCACGCCGTCACCATCCTCGTCGCCATCGCCATGAGACCAGCAATAGCCCGCCGCCAGGCCACCGCCCAGCAACGCGCCCCAGCCAGCCCAGCTGGAACTCTCGATGGCGCCCAAGGCAGCGCCGCCTACACCCCCGACGGCGGCACATTTCGGCCAGTCGGTCTTTTGCAAACCTGCACAACCAGTCAACACACTGGTGAGCAGGACCAGGGGTATCGCTGTGCGTACTATGCTCATTTCATTGCTTCTCCTAGGGGGAATCGGCATAAGGCCGATCTCTGGGAGTAAAGACGCAGCATTTGATCCCTGCCACCAATAAGCCACGACACGGTTACCTGCCTCTTTGCCCGCACGCTGCGGCCCGCTAGTCTTGGACGACTTCAACGAGGATTGCCAATGACCGACGGTTTTTCCCCGCGCACCCCGCAGCAGGCCCTGGCGGCCCTGCTGGAGCGCTTTACCCCGCAACGTCTGCTGCTGGTGGGCACGCGCTTCCCGGCGCTGGATGCTTTTGCCCAGGCGCACCCACAGGTCACCATCGCCACTGCCGCCCCGGGCCCGCTACCGGCCGAACTGGCAGCCCGGCGCTTTGACCTGGCAGTACTGGTGGACTGCCTGGAGCACCTGCCCAAACGCACCGGCCTGGAATTGCTCGGAGGCATTCGCAACCTCAATGCCAGCCGTGTCGCGGTGCTGGCCGACCTGGCTGCCTGTGGCTGGCAAGACACCGATTTCTTTGCCCTGGCGATGTCGGCCAGCGAGAAATTTTGCCGGGACCAGCAGGTATTGAGCCTGTTCACCTATGATCTACATGACTACAAACAGGTACCGGACTGGCTCAACGCCAAGTTCTGGGCCAACCCTGAAAACTTTGGCAAGTACTGGTGGTGATGATGAGTGTCTCGGTCTGCCCTTGCGGCAGTGGCAACCTGCTCGACGCCTGCTGTGGGCATTACCATGCCGGCACCCCGGCACCGGATGCCCAGGCCCTGATGCGCTCGCGCTACAGTGCCTACGTGCTGGGCCTGGTCGACTACCTGGTGGCCACCACCCTGCCGGCCCAGCAAGCCGGCCTGGACCGCGCCGCCATGGCCGCCTGGAGTGCCCAGAGCACCTGGCTGGGCCTGGAGGTGGAAAGCGCAGAGGTGCTGGGCGGCCAGCCCGAGCATGGTTTTGTCACCTTCACCGCACGCTGGCACGACCAGGAAGGTGACCATCAGCACCGCGAGCGCTCGGCATTCGTCCAGCATGCCGGGCGCTGGTACTTCATCGACCCCACGGTCGGGCTCAAGGCCGGGCGCAACGACCCCTGCCCCTGCGCCAGCGGCCAGAAGTTCAAGAAATGCTGCGCCAGTTACGTCGGTAACTGAACATGATCGCCCGCACCCACCCACTGCTGTTCGCCACTCTGATGACGTGGCTGGCACTGCTGGCGGGCTGCGCCAGCTGGGGCGGTGACGACTGGCGCGAACCGGAGGTGCACCTGGTCAAGGTGGAGACGGTCAAGGCCAGGTTGCTGGAACAGGAGTTCGAACTGCACCTGCGGGTCGACAACCCCAACGACAGCCGCCTGTTCATCCGCAACCTGTCATATGCCATACGCCTCAACGACCTGTTGCTGGTGCAGGATGAAACCAGCCTGTGGCGCAGTGTCGGCGGGCATTCCCGGCGGACCTTCAAGATCACCGCACGGACCAACCTGTGGCAGCACCTGAAACCCCTGGCCAAGCTGCTGAAAAGCGGGCAACCGCTGCACTACAGCCTGCAAGGCGAGCTGGCGACCGGGTTGCTCATCCATCGGGACCTGCACTTGTCGCGCAGTGGTGAGATAATCCCCGGCGATTACAACCCGGAGTAACCCTGCAATGTCCCAACAACCCCACGTTCATGGCCCTGACTGCAACCACGACCATGACCACCACCACGATCATGGCCATGTACACGGCCCGCACTGCAACCACGGCCACCAGGAGCCGGTACGCAACGCCCTGAAGGACGTCGGCCGTAACGACCCTTGCCCGTGCGGTAGCCAGAAAAAGTTCAAGAAGTGCCACGGCGCCTGACCTGAACAGCAGGTGCGCGTCCCTGCCGTGGGCCGCGCAGCGGCTAGCCGGGGCCTAGCTGGCCCTGGCAGGTCCTGCTACCTTGCGCTGCAGCACCTTGGCGGTGGCCAGGAGCAGCACGATGCACAGGGCCATGCAAATGGCATTGGTGCCGTCCCAGCCGACCGCACCCAGCAACAGCGACGGGCTGAATGCGCCAACGGTCGCAAACACCGCAATGGCCAGGTCGTTTTTGCCCTGCATCTGCATCGCTGCCGGGCTGTTCTGCAGCGTTTGCGCCAACAGCGCCCCACCGCCCACGTAGGTCAGGTTCCAGCCCAGACCGAGGGCGATCAGCGACAAGGTCATCATCACGTAGCTGTGCGACCCCATGTTTATGGCCGTGCAACCGATCAACAGCCCAAGGCCGAGACAGATGGTGGCCCTGATTCCCAGCTTGTGGATGATGGCGCCGGTGAAGAACGACGGGGCAAACATGGCAATCACATGCCATTGGATCGCCAGGCGAACGTCGGAAAAGTCCTCATGCATGTGTTTCATGTGCATCGACGCCTGGATCATCAGCAAATTCATGACCCCGTAGCCCAGCGCCGCCACTGCCATGGCCAAGGCGACCACCGGGCTCAGCGGCTCGGTGGCTGCACCCGCCGGTTTCGCGGCACGGTCGTTTCTAGTGATAGCACTGTCGCCGGGCAGACAGGCCGCTATCAGCAAGGACATCACCGCCAGGCCGACAAAAGCGGCGTAACACAGCGAAAACAGCGGATACCCGCCAACGTCGCGCAGCCACTCGGTGAGCGCCGGCCCGACCACGGCAGCGATCACCCCGCCTGCCACGACCAGGGAAAGCGCTTTGGGCTTGAGGTTCTGGGCCAGATTGTCGGTGGCCGCGAAGCGGTTGAAGTTGGCAAACGCAATATAGATGCCCAATGCCGAATGGCTGATCACCAGTGTCGGGAAGTGCTGGTACAGCACAGCCAGATAACCGGTGATGCCGGCCACCGCCAAAGGTATCGAGCCCAGCATGAACGCCCGCTTGCGGCCGATTCGGCTCATCAGCGCGGAGACCGGGTAGGTCGCCAGCATCATGCAGAGAAACTGGAAACCGTAAGGCACCGTGGACCACGTGGCGACGGGCGCCAGTGCCGCCCCGACGATGGCCGCCATGGTCACGGACATGACCGCCGTCGTCAGGTTGATCGATTGCGCGGTGAAAAACAGATACGTGCGCCGCGGAAGTGTGCTCGACATGGCATGTGCTCACGGTAGGTGGACGGGGTGATTTCGACATCGCGAAAAGTGCCGATGGGTGCATGGTGGCATCTGCCGCACCCACGGATGCGAACAGTCGACGTGCTTTCCGATTAACTGTTAGGCTGTTTTTTCTAACAGTTGCCGGACCCGCCATGCGCCCGCACAGCCTTCACGACCAATTGAAACAACGCCTCGAAGCCGGCGAATGGCTGCCCGGCCAGCGCATGCCGTCCATCCGCAAGCTGACGGTGGCAGTCGGCTGCAGTTACCACGATGTCGTCTCCAGCTACGCCCGGCTGGTCAGCGAAGGGGTGTTGACCGCAGTCCCTGGCCGCGGTTACTTCGTCGCCAGCCACCCACGGCAAACCGGCGCGGTGGACGCGCCCGCAGGCATGTCCGGCGACCCGCTGTTCAAACTGCTGCAAGGGGGCAGGCACTACACCAAACTGGGCAGCGGCTGGCTGCCACCCGCCTGGCGTGACACCGAGCTGCTGGCCAGGGCGATTCGGCGCACGGCACGGCTGGAGCAGAGTTCGCTGGCGGAATACGGTGACATCCAGGGCTACCTGCCAATGCGCAAACAATTGTGCGTGCACCTGAAACGCCTGACCCGTGTCGATGCCCAGCCAGCCCAGTTGCTGACTACGCTGGGCGCCACGCAAGCACTGGACCTGGTGGCGCGGTTGTTGATCAAGCCAGGCGATCACGTGTTCGTCGACGAGCCCGGCAATGGCAACCTGATCAAGCTGATACAGCTGGCCGGTGGCCACGTGGTCGGGGTGCGGCGAACCCAGGACGGACCGAGTGTGGAAGACATGAAGGACCACCTGGCCAGGCACAAGGTCAAGGCATTCTTCTGCAACAGTACCTTCCACAACCCGACTGGCGGCAACATCAGCCCGCACAATGCCTTCAGCGTCCTGCGCCTGGCGGTGGAGCACGACTTTTTCGTGGTCGAAGATGATGTCTACGGCGACTTCAGCCCGGGCGTTCGCCAGACCTTTGCCGAACTGGACAACCTTGAGCGGGTCATCTACATCGGCAGCTTCTCGAAATGCCTGTCCGCCTCGTTGCGCGTGGGCTACATCGCCTGCTCACCCGACCTGATAGAGCCGCTGACACGCCTGAAACTGCTGACCTGCGTGGCGGTGCCGGCGTTTTGCGAACGCTTCGTCAACACCATTCTGTCCGACGGCACCTATGCCCGGCACATGCAAGACCTGCAGCAGCGCCTGATTCGACAACAGGCGCAGACCCAGCGGTTGTTGCGAGCGCGTGGCTGGGCGTTCGACATAACACCGCGAGGCGGCATGTTCCTGTGGGTCTACCACCCTGAACTGGCCGACCTGCAGCCCTTCATGCAGCGCCTGGAACAACACAAGGTGCTATTGATGCCAGGCTCGGCCTTCGCCGTCAGCCGTGACTACCAACGCCATGCGCGCATCAACTGCACGCACTTTTCCGACGCCGTGGCCGAGCATTTCAAGGTTTGAGCGCCTGTCTTGAATCTTGAGGTGGCGCTCGATCTCACAGGCGCCACACAACCCACCGCAAGCACAAAAAATAAACCGCCCAGGGACCTTGCACCGCGCCTGCGCGCTCACTACCTTAGCGCCTTTCCATACCCGCCACGCCTTGCAGGAGCCCTTGTCATGGCCGCCCCCGCCTTTCCTCCATTCCGCCCGCGGTTCGCAACCGCTGCCACGCTGCTCGGCATGCTCGGGCTGGCCGGCTGCCAGACGGGCGGCTATCAGGACAGCGTGCCACCGACCAGCGGCGTGCAGCCGCTCAAGGGCCTGGCGCAGAACGTTTCGGTTCGGCGCAACGCGATGGGCGCACCACTGATCGAAAGCAGCAGCTTCCACGACGCCCTGTTCAGCCTGGGCTATGTGCACGCCGGCGACCGCATCGAGCAAATGGTCGCCATGCGCCTGCTGGCCCAGGGCCGCCTGGCAGAACTGGCCGGCAGCGACGCGCTGGACATCGACCGCCTGATGCGCGCGGCCAACCTCAAGCAGAGCGCCGCCCAGCAATACGCCGACGCCTCGCCACGGCTCAAGCGCTTCTTCGAAGTGTATGCACGCGGGGTCAACGCCTACCTGTTCCGCTACCGCGACAAGCTGCCCGCCAGCCTGGCCGGCAGTGGCTACCGCCCTGAATACTGGAAGCCCGAAGACTCGGCGCTGATCTTCAGCCTGTATGCCTTCAGCCAGTCGGTGAACCTGCAGGAAGAACTGAGCGCCCTGACCCTGGCGCAGAAAGCCGGCAGCGACAAGCTGGCCTGGCTGCTGCCCGGAGCCCCGGACGAGCCGTTGGCCGAAGCCGAAGTGGACAAGCTCAAGGGCCTGAACCTGGCCAGCCAGTTGCCGGGGCTACCGGCGCTGGCGGCTGCCAGCCAGAAGCTGGCCGACCTCGACCTGCTGGGCAGCCCGGGCTCGGCCAACCTGGCCCTGGCGCCGCAGCGCAGCCGCAGCGGCAAGAGCCTGCTGGCCAGCGACAGCCGGGCCGCCTGGGCCCTGAGCCCGGTGCAGATCCACACCAGCAAGTACCAGGTCGCCGGCCTGTCGTTGCCCGGCCTGCCGATCGTACTGGCCGGCTATAACGGCAAGCTGGCCTGGAGCAGCAGCGCGGTCATGGCCGACAACCAGGACCTGTACCTGGAGCAACTGCGCCAGCAGGGCAGCCAGTTGAGCTACCTGGCCGACGGCAAATGGCTGCCGGCCCGCGCCCGTAGCGAAACCTTCTTCGTCCGCGGCCAGCGCCCGCTGCGCGAGGTGATGTACGACACCCGCCATGGCACCCTGCTGGCCCAGCCAGGCAATGCCAGCCTGGGCCTGGCGCTGAACCTGCCGCAGTTCAAGGGCGACCGCAGCCTGGATGCGCTGTTCGACCTGACCCGTGCCAAGAGCGTGGAGCGTGCCTTCGACAGCACCCGTGAAGTGACCGCTGCCGCCCTCAACTTCGTCTTCGCCGAGCCCGAACACATCGGCTGGCAAGTCAGTGGCCGCTACCCCAACCGCCGCGAAGGCCAGGGCCTGCTGCCCTCGCCGGGCTGGGACGGGCGCTACGACTGGGACGGCTATGCCGACCCGATGCTGCACCCTTACGACCAGGACCCGCCCGCCGGCTGGATTGGCCACGCCAACCAGCGCAGCCTGCCGCGCGGCTATGGCATGCAGCTGTCCAGCACCTGGTACTACCCCGAGCGCGCCGAACGCCTGGCCCAGCTGGCCGGCAATGGCCGCCACGACAGCCGCAGCCTGATGGCCCTGCAGAACGACCAGACCACCCTGCTGGCCGACAAGCTCAAGCAGATGTTCGACGCCCCGGGCATGGCCCAGCCGCTCAAACAGGCGATCGATGCCCTGCCCGCCGCACAGCGCGACAAGGCCCGCGACGCGCTGGCCCGGCTCAAGGCCTTCGATGGCCGCCTGAGCCCGGTGTCGAGCGATGCCGCGCTGTACGAACTGTTCCTCCAGGAAGTGGCCCGGCAAACCTTCCTCGACGACCTGGGTCCGGAATCCGGCGCGGCCTGGCAGGCTTTCGTCAGCAATGCGCGGTTGTCGTTCTCGGCGCAGGCCGACCACCTGCTGGGCCGCGACGACAGCCCGTTCTGGGATGACCGCAGCACCCCGCAGAAAGAAGACAAGCCGGCCATTCTGGCCCGCAGCCTGGCCGGGGCGGTGGATGCTGGCACCGCGCAACTGGGTGCCGACCGCCGCGCCTGGCAGTGGGGCAAACTGCACCAGTACCGCTGGCCGGCACCGGCCTACCATGGCCTGGGCGATGCCCTCGGCCGCTCGCCGCTGGCTGCCGGTGGCGACTTCACCACCCTGGCCCTGACACCATACGCCTGGGGCAGCGACTTCGACACCCACCTGCCAGCCTCGGCACGCATGATCGTCGACTTCGGCCAGGCCGAGCCGTTGCAGGTGCTGACCAGCAGCGGCCAGTCCGGCAACCCGGCCAGCACGCATTACAGCGACGGGCTGGATGCCTGGCTCAAAGGGCGCTTCATGAGCCTGCCACTGCAGCAGCAGAACTTCGGGCGGGCGTATGGCAACCAGCGTTTGACCCTAACGCCCGGCAAGTAAACCTCTCAATCAAGCCGCCACCTGTGGCGGCTTGGGCTATCCACTAAACAGCTACGACTGACAGCTCGATCCGTTGTCCCAATACGTGCAGCGCATGCTCGACCTGCTCGATCTTGGAACGGTGCAACAGATCGACCAGACGATCGACCTGGGGACGATTCACTCCAAGTCGGCGCGCCATCTCGGTCTTGCTGATTTTTTGTGCAACCATCGTATTCCACAACGCTGCCTTCGCGGCGGTAAGGGCTGGCAGACGCACGACGGGTTGACCTTCGGTTGGTGTTGCAGGTAGCGGAATAGCCATTTTTTGATCTACATAGAACGAAAGCGCGGACTCCAAGGCATCCACGGCATCGAACAGAGCTTCCTCCGAGGTGTCACCTGCGCAGGCCATCTCAGGCACATCGGGACAACTCACCCAGACACCGCCGTCTTCCAGATGAACGACTACCGGATATTCGAATACCATCACGTGCTCCCCTAAACCGTTCATGATTTCAACCCCAGGTCCTTCAGGATCTTCCGTCTCAGCCCTTCGCTTATTTCCTTCGCCCCGTGATCTGGGAAAATCGTCTGGCGATTACCTAGATAGACCTTGAAATGACTACCCTTGGCAGCGACAAACGTAGCGCCTTGGCCGCGCAGCCATCGGCGAAATTCACTGTATTTCATATCAGCCTTTGTCGAACCAATGTGCATCAAGCGCCGACAGACCGCAACATTTTTGTTGCACCCCTTCGACCTGAGGACACAGTTAACCGCAAAAGGCGGTTCGGTATTTCTGAATGGCAAGTAGTCCATTTCGCTTGTTAAACGTTCGAACTCTCATGCCAGTTTTGCGCTCCTAACAAGAACCTCGGCCACCAGCGCCCATGCCATGGACCTCGTCATCGCACGCCCCGAAGGCCTGTACTGCCCGCCCGGTGATTTCTACATCGACCCTTGGCGGCCAGTGGAACGTGCCGTCATCACCCATGGTCACGGCGACCATGCCCGCATCGGCAACCGCCATTACCTCACCGCCGCCCCGGGCGCCGGCATCCTGCGCAGCCGCCTGGGCCAGGACATCGCCCTGCAAACCCTGCCGTATGGCGAACGCCTGCTGCACCATGGCGTAACCCTGAGCCTGCACCCGGCCGGGCATGTACTGGGTTCGGCACAAGTGCGCCTGGAGTACCAGGGCGAGGTCTGGGTCGCCTCCGGGGACTACAAGGTGGAACCCGACGGCACCTGCACGCCGTTCGAACCGGTGCGCTGCCACACCTTCATCAGCGAATCGACCTTCGGCCTGCCCATCTACCGTTGGCCCAGCCAGGGCGAGATCTTTACCGGCATCAATGCCTGGTGGCGCGCCAATTGTGAACAGGGCAAAGCCAGCGTGCTGTTCTGCTATGCCTTCGGCAAGGCCCAGCGAATCCTCCACGGGGTGGACGCCAACATTGGTCCTGTCCTCGTGCATGGCGCTGTCGAACCACTCAACCGGGTGTACCGGGACGCGGGCATCCACCTTCCGCAAACCCGCTATGTCGGCGATATCCCACGCAACGACCCGCTGCTGCGCCAGGCGCTGGTGCTGGCACCGCCTTCGGCGGGTGGCAGCAGCTGGATGCGCCGTTTCGGCGACTACAGCGATGCCTTTGCCAGTGGCTGGATGCTGTTGCGCGGCACCCGCCGCCGGCGTGGGGTGGACCGCGGTTTCGTGCTCTCGGACCATGCCGATTGGCCCGGGTTGCTCTGGGCCATCGGCCAGACTGGCGCAGAGCGCGTGATGGTCACCCATGGTTCGGTCAATGTGCTGGTGCGCTACCTCATCGAACAGGGCCTCGATGCCCGCGCCTTCGTGACCGAGTACGGCGACGAAGATGACGTTGTAGCCGCGGAGCCAGACGCATGAAAGCATTCGCCGAGCTGTACCTGAGACTGGATGCGACCACGTCCAGCACTGCAAAGCTCAAGGCGCTGCGCGACTACTTCAGCACCGCCCCGGCTGTGGATGCTGCCTGGGCGGTGTACTTCCTGGCCGGTGGCCGCCCTCGCCAACTGGTGCCTACCCGTGTGCTGCGGGAGCTGGCCGGCAGCCTGGCGGGGCTGCCTGACTGGCTGTTCGAGGAATGCTACCAGGCCGTTGGCGACCTGGCCGAAACCATTTCCCTGCTGGTACCGGAAAGCCACCACCCTGGCGACGAAGGCCTCGCCCGCTGGGTTGAAGCCCATCTACTGCCATTGCGGGGCCTGCCGGTCGAAGAGATCCAGCAACGCCTGCCGCCCCTTTGGGCACAGCTGGACCGCCCCAGCCTGATGCTCTGCCTGAAACTCATCACTGGCAGCTTTCGCGTGGGCGTATCGAAGCTGTTGGTCACTCGCGCCCTCGCGCAACTGGCCGGGCTGGATGCCAAACGCGTGGCCCAGCGCCTGGTTGGCTACACCGACATCAGCCACCGCCCGACGGCAGCCAGCTATCAACGGCTGATAGCCCCGGAAACAGACGATGAACATAGCCAGCGTGGCGGCCAGCCCTACCCGTTTTTTCTGGCCCACCCCCTACAGGTGCCAACCGAACAGCTCGATGCACTGCTCGGGCCGCCGAGCGAATGGCAAATCGAGTGGAAATGGGACGGCATTCGCGCCCAGGTGGTCAAGCGCGAAGGCCAGCTGTGGGTCTGGTCGCGTGGTGAGGAACTGGTCACCGAGCGCTTTCCCGAACTGCACAGCCTGGCGCAGCTACTCCCCGATGGGGTCGTGCTCGATGGCGAGATCCTGGTCTGGAAACCGGGCAGTTCGGCGGGTGAACTGGCGGTACAGCCCTTTGCCCTGTTGCAGCAACGCCTGGGCCGCAAAACCCTGGGCAAGAAGCTGCTGAGCGATGCGCCAGTGGTCCTGCAAGCCTACGACCTGCTGGAATGGCAAGGCGAGGACTGGCGCAGCCGGCCGCAGCACGCGCGCCGCCGGCAGCTGGAACGCGTGCTTGAAGAACACCCACTGGCCCCGGTGCTGCTCTCGCCCCTGCTCGCAGGCCCGGACTGGTCCGACCTTGCCCGCCAGCGCGAACAGTCACGCGCCCTGGGGGTGGAAGGCTTGATGCTGAAGCAGCGCGAAGCCCTGTATGGCGTAGGCCGGACCAAGGACATGGGCACCTGGTGGAAGTGGAAGATCGACCCGTTCAGCGTCGATGCCGTACTGATCTATGCCCAGCGCGGCCACGGCCGCCGGGCCAGCCTGTACAGTGACTACACCTTTGCCGTGTGGGACGCGCCAGCCGGTACCCCAGGGCGGGCACTGGTCCCCTTTGCCAAGGCCTATTCAGGGCTCAGTGACGAAGAAATGCGCAAGGTCGACGCCATCATCCGCAAGACCACGGTTGAAACCTTCGGGCCGGTACGCAGCGTGACGCCGACGCTGGTGTTCGAGCTTGGCTTCGAGGGCATCGCCCTGTCCAGGAGGCACAAGAGCGGGATTGCCGTGCGCTTTCCGCGGATGCTGCGCTGGCGGCTGGACAAGCCGGTGGAAGAAGCGGATGACCTGGCCACATTGCAGGCGCTGCTGGCCTGAGACCATTTCGATACCGCGTTGGCTTTTTCGCGGGCGCGCCCGCTCCCACAGGTTCGTCACAGGCCCCGAGGATTGTGAGGTTCCTTGCGGGAGCGGGCGCGCCCGCGAAGAAGCCGACGGGGTAATCGGAGCGCAATGAAGGAGGCGCAAGCCCGAAAACTGTGCTTCCATCTTTGTGCCGACTGTGTCGCAGACCGTTTTCGCCACGCACCCAGGACCATCATGCACCACTCGACCCATGACCTGCTCTCCCCCGTTCCGGGCATCACCCGCCAGCTGCACAGCTTCCACTTCGGACCCCGCGGTGGCGGCAAGGTCTATATCCAGGCTTCGCTACATGCCGACGAACTGCCCGGCATGCTGGTGGCCTGGCACCTCAAGCGCCGCCTGGGTGAACTGGAACAGCAAGGCCGCCTGCAGCGCGAGGTCATCCTGGTGCCGGTGGCCAACCCCGTCGGCCTGGAACAGGTGCTGCTGGACGCACCGCTGGGGCGTTTCGAACTGCAAAGCGGCGAAAACTTCAACCGCAACTTCGTCGACCTTTCCGACAGCATCGGCGACCAGATCGAAGAACACCTGACCGAAGACCCGGCACACAACCTCGCACTGATCCGCGAATACCTGCGCCGGGGGCTGGATGCCCACCCTGCGCGCACACCGCTGCAGGCCCAACGCCTGATCCTGCAGCGCCTGGCCTGCGATGCCGACATGGTGCTGGACCTGCACTGCGACTTCGAGGCGGTCGAGCACCTGTACACCACACCAGACGCCTGGCCGCAGATCGAACCGCTGGCCCGCTACCTGGGTGCCCAGGCCAGCCTGCTGGCCACCGATTCGGGCGGGCAGTCGTTCGATGAATGTTTCAGCCTGGTCTGGTGGCAGTTGCAGCAACGCTTCGGCAAACGGTTCCCGATTCCGCTGGGCTGCTGCTCGGTCACCGTCGAGCTGCGTGGCCAGGCAGATGTCAGCCATGACCTGGCCAGCAAGGACTGCCAGGCGATCCTCGACTTCCTGACCCATGCGGGGGTCATCGAAGGGGCCGCAACTGCCTTGCCCGCCTTGCGCTGCCCGGCCACGCCGCTGGCCGCCGTCGAACCGGTGATAACGCCACTGGGCGGGCTGCTGGTGTACCACGCCCGGCCAGGCCAGCACCTGGAGGCGGGCCAGTTGATCGCCGAAGTCATCGACCCGCTCAGCGACCGGGTGACGGCCATTCACAACAGCCAGCCCGGCCTGCTGTATGCACGTAACGTACGGCGCATGGCTACCGCAGGCATGGTCATCGCCCACGTCGCGGGCGAGCAGGTGTGCCGCAGCGGCTACCTGCTGGCCAACTGATCCGGTAAAACCATTGCAACTGGCGGGTTGTCTGTAGAAACACAGCCACCGAAGGACCCTATGCCCCATGCCCGCCGCCACCGACCTCGCCAAGGCCTGGTTCGCCAAGCGTGGCTGGAAGCCTTTCGCTTTCCAGCGCCGTGTCTGGGCCGCCGTGAAACGTGGCGAATCCGGCTTGCTGCATGCCAGTACCGGTGCCGGCAAGACCTACGCGGTGTGGCTCGCCGCGCTGCAGGCTTTCAAGGCCCAGGCCCAGGGTCGGCAGGCTGCACCTTTGCAGGTGGTGTGGGTCACCCCCATGCGTGCCTTGGCCGCCGACACTGCCCGGGCGCTGCAGATGCCGCTGGACGACCTGGGCCTGCCGTGGAGCGTGGGCGTTCGCAGCGGCGACACCGGCAGTGCCGAACGCGCCCGGCAAGCACGACGCCTGCCCAGCGTACTGGTCACTACCCCTGAAAGCCTGACGCTGCTGTTGACCCGTGCACAAGCCCGCGAAGATTTCGCCACGCTGCGCCTGGTAGTGGTGGACGAATGGCACGAACTGCTGGGCAACAAGCGCGGGGTACAACTGCAACTCGCTCTGGCCCGCCTGCGCCACTGGCACCCGGGCCTGCCGACCTGGGGCCTGTCCGCCACCCTCGGCAATCTTCAACATGCGCTGGACGTATTGCTGCCGCAAGGCGGCTTGCTGGTACAAGGCCGACAGGACAAGCCGCTGCTGGTCGATACCCTGCTGCCAACCGCCATCGAGCGCTTCCCCTGGGCCGGGCACATGGGCTTGAAGATGCTCGACCAGGTCAGCCAGGAGATCGATGCCAGCACCAGTTGCCTGGTATTCACCAACACTCGGGCGCAGGCTGAGCTGTGGTACCAGGCCCTGCTCGACGCACGCCCCGACTGGGCCGGGCTGATCGCCTTGCACCATGCCTCACTGGCCCGCGATACCCGTGACTGGGTCGAGCGCAGCCTCAAGCAAGGCAGCCTCAAGGCAGTGGTCTGCACCTCCAGCCTGGACCTGGGGGTGGACTTCCTGCCGGTGGAGCGCGTACTGCAGATCGGCTCCGCCAAGGGCATTGCCCGCCTCGTGCAACGGGCCGGGCGCTCCGGGCACGCGCCGGGACGGCGTTCCCGGGTGACCCTGGTGCCCACCCACAGCCTGGAACTGGTAGAAGCCGCAGCCGCCAGGCAGGCCTTGGCAGCCGGGCGCATCGAGGCCCGTCATTCGCCGCGCTTGTGCATGGACGTGCTGGTGCAACACTTGGTCAGCATGGCCCTGGGCAGTGGCTTTTACCCGGAGCAGTTGCTGGCCGAAGTGCGCAGCACCTGGGCCTTTCGTGAATTGCGCGACAGCCAGTGGCAATGGGCACTGGGCTTCGTCTGCCATGGCGGCAGCTCACTCAGCGCCTATCCGGACTACCAGCGCGTCGAGCGCCAGGCCGACGGCACTTACCGGGTTGCCAGCGAACGCCTGGCACGTCGCCACCGCATGAGTATCGGGACCATCGTCAGCGACGCCAGCCTGCAGCTCAAGTACTGGAGCAAAGGTGGTGGGGGCAAGGCGCTGGGCAGCATCGAAGAGGCGTTCATTGCCCGCTTGCGCCCCGGCGATACCCTGGTGTTCGCGGGGCGAGTGCTGGAACTGGTGCGCGTGGAAAACATGACCGCTTACGTACGCCGCAGCACCGCGCGCAAGGCCGCGGTTGCACGCTGGAATGGTGGCCGCATGCCGCTGTCCAGCGAATTGGCCGACGCACTGGTCGAACAGCTCGGCGCAGCGTCCCAAGGGCATTTTCAAAGCCCGGAGATGCGTGCCGTACGCCCCTTGCTGACCTTGCAGGCGCAATGGTCGGCGCTACCCACACCCGGCACGCTGCTGGCCGAAACCTTGAAGTCGCGTCAGGGTTGGCACCTGTTCCTGTATCCGTTCGCCGGGCGCATGGCGAACCTTGGCCTGGCCAACCTGATTGCCTGGCGAGTAAGCCGTGTACAGCCGCTTTCGGTTTCGATTGCCGTCAATGACTACGGGTTCGAACTGCTCAGCCCGGGCAACGTGGACTGGGCGACGCACCTGCCGCAAGCGCTGGGCACCGAACACCTGCTGGACGATGTACTGGCCAGCCTAAATGCAGGAGAAATGGCATTGCGCCGTTTTCGCGAGATCGCGCAGATTGCCGGGCTGGTGTTTGGCGGGTATCCGGCAGCGCAGAAAAGCCTGAGGCAGATCCAGGCCTCCAGCGGGCTGTTCTATGAGGTGTTTCGCAAGCACGATGCCGACAACTTGCTGCTGGCCCAGGCACGGGACGAAGTGCTGAATGAGGAACTGGAGATCGGGCGGCTGCACCGGCAGTTGCTGAAAATGCACCAATTACGGCTACAGCTGCGACAGCTTGAGCGGCCCGGGCCGTTGGCATTTGCCTTGCTGGTGGAAGGCATGCGCGAAACGTTGAGCACCGAGAAACTGGCGGACCGCATTGCCAGGATGGTCACGGAACTGAACAGTGCGGCGGACGCAACGCAATGACCGACCTGCTATCCATCGAACACCATGGCCAGGTGCTCTGGCTGCTTTCGGACAAGGCCATCTACTGGCCAGCCCGCCGCGCCCTGCTGGTGGCCGACGTGCACATCGGCAAGGCCGCAAGCTATCGCGCCCTGCATCAACCGGTACCACGCGGTACCACCGAAGCGACACTCGCCCGCCTGGATGCCTTGCTGGCCAGACATGATTGCGGGCAACTGATCATTCTTGGCGATTTCCTGCATGCGCGCGCAGCGCGGGCACCGGCAACCCTGGCCAGGCTGCAGGCATGGCGGGCGCGTCACAGGGCACTGAACATCGTGCTGATCCGCGGTAATCACGACCGCAACGCCGGTGATCCACCCGTGACGCTCGATATTGAAGTCATGAACGAACCCTGGCTGCTAGAGCCCTTCGCGCTCCAGCACGAACCCGCACCACACCCCAGCCACCCAGTCCTGGCGGGCCATGTACACCCGGTCTTCGTGCTGCGCGGGAAAGCGCGACAACGCCTGCGGCTGCCCTGCTTCCTGATCGATGGCCAGGTCAGCCTGCTGCCGGCGTTCGGTGAGTTTACCGGGGGTTGGGAAATCGCGCCCACGGGTACCAGCCGGGTGTACCTGGCCGGGGCAGACCGCGTCTGGCCCGTATAGGGACGCTCAGGCGACAGGCGCAGGAGGCGGCTCGTCCGGCAGGGTCGGCTCGCCTGGTTCCATGGGGGGCGTTTCGCCCGGTTCCGGCGGTTGCGGAGTGTCCGGGTCAGGCTGGTGGGGCACGCCGCCCGCCTGCATCGGCAACGGGTGTGCCAGCAGAGACCATGGCAGCAACCCGACGTGGTTGGGTTGCAGGCCTGCCAGCTTGGCACTGATTGCGGGGTGGAGTTTCATTGGCTGCTCCTGGCAAGGCCGCTACGCATCATGCGTACCGGCGTCATCCAGTTGGAGTGCCAAAGGCGCGGGGAATTCCCCGCGCTTGTCGGCTCAGGTACGCGGCAGGGTGACGCCGCGCTGGCCCTGGTACTTGCCACCACGGTCCTTATACGACACTTCGCATTCTTCGTCGGACTGCAAAAACAGCATCTGGGCCACGCCTTCGTTGGCGTAGATCTTTGCCGGCAGCGTGGTGGTGTTGGAGAACTCCAGCGTCACATGGCCTTCCCATTCGGGCTCAAGCGGGGTGACGTTGACGATGATGCCGCAACGGGCGTAGGTGCTCTTGCCCAGGCAGATGGTCAGGACGTCGCGCGGAATGCGGAAATACTCGACAGTGCGCGCCAGGGCAAAGGAGTTTGGCGGGATGATGCACACGTCGCTCTTGATGTCGACGAAACTGCCGGCATCGAAGTTCTTCGGATCGACGGTGGCCGAGTTGATGTTGGTGAACACCTTGAATTCGTCGGCGCAGCGCACGTCGTAGCCGTAGCTGGAGACGCCGAATGAGATCACCCGGCTGTCCTGTTCGCCGCGCACCTGGCGCTCGACGAACGGTTCGATCATGCCGTGTTCCTGCGCCATGCGGCGAATCCACTTGTCCGATTTGATGCTCATGGCGGGGTGTCCTGAAGAGATGCGAGGTGAAAATTCGAGACGCGCATCTTACCGGTCCCGGCGCCCAGGTTAAAGTTCCATGCCTCATCCCGCGCCGGGCGGGGGTTACAGCCGCCGTCGATCCGAATTTGCGTAAAGCGTCTTCTGACCATTGGCAGGTTGCGGAAAGTGGGGTAAGGTGGCGCCACTGTGCTGCACGTGACACCGAGAATCTCTAGTTTGATGCACGATCCTGATCGGCCCATCGCTGAATTTTCTGCTCTCTTTGCGCTCAGTCCCGGCCAGGGTTTTTCCTGACCGTTATCAAATTGTCCAAGGAGACAGAAAAATGTCCAACCGTCAATCCGGTGTTGTTAAGTGGTTCAACGATGAGAAAGGCTACGGCTTCATCACCCCTCAGTCGGGCGACGACCTGTTCGTGCACTTCAAAGCCATCCAAGCTGACGGCTTCAAAACCCTGAAAGAAGGCCAGGCTGTTACTTTCGTCGCTACCCGCGGCCAGAAAGGCATGCAGGCTGAAGAAGTTCAGATCGCCTAAGTCGATCGAGCTTTCTAGCTTTCAAAAAAACCCGCCTTCCGGCGGGTTTTTTTATGCCTGGCCGAAAAACCGGGTCGCCTGCTTCGCGGGCAAGCCCGCGAAGAGCGCGACGCGGTCTGACAGGTCAATCTTCGCTGATGGTAATGCTCGGCATCGCCGGCGCAGCAGCTTCCTGCAGCACGATCCGCGCGCCCACCTGACGGGCCAGCTCCTGATAGACCATGGCGATCTGGCTTTCCGGTTCGGCAATCGCCGTCGGCTTGCCGCTATCGGCCTGCTCGCGAATCAGCATCGACAGCGGCAGCGACGCCAGCAGGTCGACGCCATACTGGCTCGCCAGCTTCTCGCCACCGCCTTCGCCGAACAGGTGCTCGGCATGGCCGCAGTTCGAGCAGATGTGCACGGCCATGTTCTCCACCACGCCCAGCACCGGGATATTGACCTTGCGGAACATTTCCACACCCTTCTTGGCGTCGAGCAGAGCCAGGTCCTGCGGGGTGGTGACGATCACCGAACCGGCCACCGGCACCTTCTGCGCCAGGGTCAGCTGAATGTCACCGGTGCCCGGCGGCATGTCGATCACCAGGTAATCCAGGTCGTCCCAGGCGGTCTGGGTCACCAGTTGCAACAGCGCGCCGGAAACCATCGGACCACGCCAGACCATCGGTGTGTTGTCGTCGGTGAGAAACGCCATCGACATGACTTCCACGCCATGGGCCTTGATCGGCACGAACCACTTCTGCTCGCGAATCTGCGGGCGGGTCCCCTCGGCGATACCGAACATCACGCCTTGGCTGGGGCCATAGATATCGGCATCGAGAATCCCCACCCGCGCCCCCTCGCGGGCCAGCGCCAGGGCCAGGTTGGCCGCGGTGGTCGACTTGCCAACACCGCCCTTGCCCGAAGCCACGGCGATGATGTTCTTGACGTTGGCCATGGCCGGCACCTGAGCCTGAGCCTTGTGCGCGGCCACCACGCAGTCGATGGTCACCTGGGCACTGCTGACGCCCTCGAGGTTGCCGATGGCGGTCTGCAGCACCTGGGCCCAGCCGTTCCTGAACAGCCCTGCGGCATAACCCAACTGCAACTGCACGTTGACCTGCCCACCCTGGATATCGATGGCGCGCACGCAGCCGGCGCTGACCGGATCCTGGTTCAGGTAGGGGTCGGTGTACTGGCGAAGCACGCCTTCGACGGCGGCACGGGTGACGGCACTCATGGAGACTCCCATTGGCAAACTGGATGTAAAACAGACGCCTATCCTAACCCGTCAATCGTCAGCAGATGCGCATGCGGGATGAAATATCTTCGCCAGCCCTTTATAGTTACCGATCAACCTCATTTTTACCCCGTCGCCAGATAAGTAGCCGAGCCACCATGTCCGAGCCACGCCAGATTCTCGTCACCAGCGCCTTGCCCTATGCCAATGGTTCGATCCACCTTGGCCATATGCTCGAGTACATCCAGACAGACATGTGGGTCCGCTTCCAGAAGCTGCGCGGTAACCAGTGCATCTACGTCTGCGCCGACGACGCCCACGGCTCGGCCATCATGCTGCGCGCCGAGAAGGAAGGCATCACCCCGGAACAGCTGATCGCCAATGTCCAGGCCGAGCACAGCAGCGACTTCGCCGACTTCCTGGTGGATTTCGACAACTTCCACTCCACCCACAGCGAAGAGAACCGCGAGCTGTCGGGCCTGATCTACGCGCGCCTGCGTGATGCCGGGCACATCGCCACCCGTTCGGTGACCCAGTACTTCGACCCGGAAAAGGGCATGTTCCTTGCCGACCGCTTCATCAAGGGCACCTGCCCCAAGTGCGCGGCTGAAGACCAGTACGGCGACAACTGTGAAAAATGCGGCGCCACCTACGCGCCCACCGAGCTGAAGAACCCCAAGTCGGCCATCTCCGGTGCCACCCCGGTACTGCGTGATTCCCAGCACTTCTTCTTCAAGCTGCCAGACTTCCAGGCCATGCTGCAGCAGTGGACCCGTAGCGGCACCCTGCAGGACGCAGTCGCCAACAAGCTGGCCGAATGGCTGGATTCGGGCCTGCAGGAATGGGACATCTCCCGCGACGCGCCGTACTTCGGCTTCGAGATACCGGGCGAGCCTGGCAAGTACTTCTACGTGTGGCTGGATGCGCCGATCGGCTACATGGCCAGCTTCAAGAACCTCTGCGCACGCCGCCCGGAGCTGGACTTCGACGCGTTCTGGAGCGAAGGCTCCAAGGCCGAGCTGTACCACTTCATCGGCAAGGACATCGTCAACTTCCACGCCCTGTTCTGGCCGGCCATGCTCGAAGGCGCCGGCTTCCGCAAGCCGAGCGCGGTCAACGTGCACGGTTACCTGACCGTGAACGGTGCCAAGATGTCCAAGTCGCGCGGCACCTTCATCAAGGCCCGCACCTACCTGGACCACCTGCAACCGGAGTACCTGCGTTACTACTACGCGGCCAAGCTGGGCCGTGGCGTCGATGACCTGGACCTGAACCTGGAAGACTTCGTGCAGAAGGTCAATTCCGACCTGGTCGGCAAGGTGGTCAACATCGCCAGCCGCTGCGCCGGCTTCATCCACAAGGGCAACGCAGGCGTGATGGTGGCCGGCGATGCCGCACCGGAGCTGACCGAAGCCTTCCTGGCGGCCGCCCCGTCGATCGCCGACGCCTATGAAGGCCGCGACTTCGGCCGTGCCATGCGCGAAATCATGGCCCTGGCCGACCGCGCCAACGCCTGGATCGCCGACAAGGCCCCGTGGTCGCTGGCCAAGCAGGAAGGCAAGCAGGAGGAAGTGCAGGCCATCTGCGCCCAGGGCATCAACCTGTTCCGCCAGCTGGTGATCTTCCTCAAGCCGGTGCTGCCGGTGCTGGCTGCAGACGCCGAGGCGTTCCTCAACGTGGCACCGCTGACCTGGAACGACCACCTGTCGCGCCTGGAAAACCACCAGCTGAACCCGTTCAAGGCGCTGATGAGCCGCATCGAACCGGCCAAGGTCGAAGCCATGGTCGCCGCCAGCAAGGAAGACCTGCTGGCAGCCGAAGCCAAGGCCCCTGCCGGCAACGGCGAGCTGGCCAAGGACCCGCTGTCGGCGGAAATCGAGTTCGACACCTTCGCTGCCGTCGACCTGCGCGTGGCGCTGATCGTCAAGGCCGAAGCCGTACCGGGTGCCGACAAGCTGCTGCAACTGACCCTGGACATCGGTGACGAGCGCCGCAACGTGTTCTCCGGCATCAAGTCGGCCTACCCCGACCCGTCCCGACTGGAAGGCCGCCTGACCATGATGGTCGCCAACCTCAAGCCACGGAAGATGCGCTTTGGCGTGTCCGAAGGCATGGTCATGGCGGCCGGCCCTGGCGGTGAAGAGATCTACCTGCTGAGCCCGGACAGCGGTGCCAAGCCAGGCCAGCGCATCAAGTAACACAACCTGCCGGACCTTGTGGGAGCGGGCGTGCCCGTCCCACAATCACCGCAGCACCTTGATGCCAAACCCGGACAATCGCCCCGATTCCCGGCTATCGTCATCTCATGAACGATTACCTTCTGGTCCTGATCAGCGCCGCGCTGGTCAATCACTTGTGCCTGCAGCAACAGCCACTCTCCAGGCTGCAACTGCACGTGCACGGCCTGGCCTGCGCACTGTGCATTGCCCTGGGCATGATCGGCGCACAGGTGCTGACACGCGGAATACTTGCCCCGCTGCAGCTCCACGACCTTGCCCTGTTCCTGTTGCTGCCCTGGCTGGCACTGCTCAGCCGGGGCGTGCCCTGGCTGCTGGCCAAGTGGCGCCCGGCCTGGCCCACGGTGGGGCTGCCGACACTACTAATGAGCAACGCGACAGTACTGGGGCTGGCCCTGCAACAGGCAAGTGACGACAGCACATGGCTCGCTACGCTGCTGCAAGCCCTGCTGGCCGGTGGTGGGTTCTGCCTGGCGCTGGTCCTGCTCGCCGACCTGCGCCAACGCAGCGCCCATGCCGAGGTCCCCGAGGCACTGCGCGGCCTGCCTGTCGAACTGCTCGGCGTCGGGGTCATGGCCCTGGCGTTTTCCGGCCTCAACGGGCTGTTCGCCCAATGAGCGCCAAACCCGACCCGCGGCTACGCGCCAGCATGGGCCTGGTGTTGCTGGCCTGCGTGCCTGGCTTGCTGGCGCTGCTCTGGCTGCATGGCTGGAGTTTGCTGCTGAACCTGTTGCTGTGCGCCAGTGCCGCGTTACTGTGCGAGGCGTTGTCAATCACCTTGCGAGCACAACCGCCGACCACGGCGCTGAACGACGGCAGTGCACTGGTGACCGCCGTGCTTCTGGCTGCCGCCCTGCCCACCCTGACGCCATGGTGGTTGCCGGTGGTCGCGGCCAGTGTTGCCATCTGCCTCGGCAAGCAGGCCTTTGGCGGGGTCGGGCGCAACCTGTTCAATCCGGCCATGGTCGGCTACGCCTTCGTGCTGCTGAGCTTCCCGCTGCAGATGAACCATTGGCCAGGGCCGGCGCCTGGCCTGCTCGACAGCCTGCAGCAGGTATTCGCCGGCAGCGGGCAGATCGATGCCTGGGCCCGGCCGACACTGCTCGACGGCCTGCGTCACAACCGCAGCCTGACCCTCGATGAACTGTTCGCCAGCCACCCGGGTTTCGGCAGCATCGGTGGGCAAGGCAGCGAATGGGTCAACCTGGCATTCCTGCTGGGCGGCCTGTTCCTGTTGCAGCGCAAGGTCATCAGCTGGCATGCGCCGGTTGGTTTGCTGGCAGGGTTGTTCCTGTTCAGCCTGCTGGGCTGGAATGGCTCGGGTTCGGACTCCAACGGTTCCCCTCTGCTACACCTGTTCTCCGGCTCGACCATGATGGCGGCGTTCTTCATTGCCACCGAACCGGTATCCGGCCCCCGGCAGGCGTGGGCGAAGCTGGGGTTCGGCGTGGGAACGGGCCTGCTGATCTACCTGATCCGCACCTGGGGCAGCTACCCGGACGGTACGGCGTTCGCCATCCTGCTGATGAACCTCATGGCGCCGAGCCTTGAGCGCCTGGCCTTGCGGCGCCAGCAGGTCGCCCGATGAAGCGCCTGGTACGTGAGGTGGGCCTGCTGCTGTTGACTGGAGCCCTGGCGCTTTCCGCCACCCTGGCCTGGCGGCACTGGACCAGCACGGCCATTGCCGACGCCGAGAAACAACTGCATGGCCGCCAGCGGCTGGCGGTGCTGCCCGAAGGCAGTTACGACAACCAGCCACTGGACAGCCCGCTGCCCGTGCCCGCCGCACAGCGGCCCCACAGCCGTATCCTGGCAGCCTACCGGGCGACGCTGGCGGGCCAGCCGGCCGCCATCATCCTGGTCACCCAGGCCCAGGGCTACGCCGGGCCGATCGTGCTGAGCGTGGCCATCGCCATGGACGGCCGGCTGATCGGAAGCCAGCTGGTCGAGCAACAGGAAACCCCCGGGCTGGGCGCACGCCTGGGTGATGCGCAGTTGAACTGGCTGGGGCAATTTGCCAACCGCCAGCTGGGCGATCATTGGGCGCTGAAGCGCGACCAGGGCGACTTTGACCAGTTGGCCGGCGCGACCGTAACCTCACGGGCCGCGATCGGCGCATTGCAGGAGGCGCTGAGCTATTTCGATGAGCAGCGCAGCATGCTGTTGGAGGGGGCCACGCATGAATAGGTTCTACCTGCTAGGCGCAAGCCTTGTGCCCCTGCTGGGTGCCACCCGGACACTGGCCGAAGGCGCCACCATCGGTGTGTGCGCAGTGCTGATGAGCAGCCTTCACCAACTGTTGCTGGCCCCCCTGCGCCAACGGCTGGCCACCGGCACCTGTCTGCTGGCCAGCCTGCTGCTGCTGGCGGCCCTGGCCAGTTGCCTGCAACTGGCCCTGCGTGCCTGGCTGCTGCCGCTGGCTCTCGCCCTCGGCCACTATCCCGCACTGCTGTGCCTGCAATGCCTGGCCACTGACCAGCTGCTGCCCGATAAAGGGCGCTGGCGCCTGCTCGCCAGCCACCTTTGCACGCTGTTTGCCACCTGCCTGCTGCTCGGTGCAAGCCGCCAATGGCTGGCCGACGGTGCCGGTCTGCACCTGGCCAGCCAAGCCCCGGGCGCCTTGCTACTGCTCGGACTGCTGCTGGCCTTGTACAATTGCCTGCGTCCGGGCCCCGCCCAACCACGTCGTCAAGGAAAGCGCTGATTTCATGAATGCCGCCAAACGCCTGGAGATCTTTCGCAGGCTGCACGAAGACAATCCCGACCCGAAGACCGAACTGGCCTATACCACCCCGTTCGAACTGCTGGTCGCCGTGACATTGTCCGCGCAGTCCACCGATGTCGGCGTCAACAAGGCCACCGCCCGTCTGTTCCCGGTCGCCAACACCCCCGAGGCCATCTATGCCCTGGGCGTCGAAGGCCTGAGCGAATACATCAAGACCATTGGCTTGTATAACAGCAAGGCCAAGAATGTCATCGAGGCCTGTCGACTGCTGATCGAGCGCCATGGCAGCCAGGTACCGCAAACCCGCGAAGCCCTGGAAGCGCTGCCCGGCGTGGGCCGCAAGACCGCCAACGTGGTGCTCAACACGGCGTTCCGCCAACCGACCATGGCAGTGGATACCCATATCTTCCGGGTCAGCAACCGCACCGGCATCGCGCCAGGCAAGACAGTGCTGGAAGTGGAGAAAAAGCTGATCAAATTCGTACCGAAGGACTACCTGCTCGACGCACACCACTGGCTCATCCTGCATGGGCGCTATGTGTGCCAGGCTCGCAAGCCGCGCTGCGGCAGTTGCCGGATCGAAGACTTGTGCGAGTACAAGCACAAGACCTGCGACGATTGAGTCGATAGCGGAAAACCACCTGCGACGATTGAAAAAATCTTTTTTACCAGCGTCTGCTTTCTGGTTATAAGGACGGCCAATGGCCCCTTGGCTTGGAGCGACTCATGAGTAGCGATAAAGACGACCTGTCGATCGAAGATGATTTTGTTGCCGCAGAGGATGAAGCGGAACCGCCGGTGGAAACCGCGAAAACCAACCTGAGCAAACGCCGCACCATCGACAACATGCTGGAAGAAAGGCGCCTGCAGAAGCAGTTGGCCGACTTCGACTACGATCTGTAGCCGCCTCCTGCAGCCCTGGCAAAGCCTCCAGGCAGGAGGCTTTACGGCCTTGACGGTCAGTTCAACCCTTGCCGTTGCGCCAGCTCGATCAGGTCCACCAGCGATCGCGCGTTGAGCTTGAGCAACAGGCGTGACTTGTAGGTACTGACCGTCTTGTTGCTGAGAAACATGCTATCGGCAATCTCCTTGTTCGAGCGCCCTCGCGCCAGCTGTTGCAGCACGGTCATCTCGCGTGCCGAGAGGCGGTTGACCATATCCGTCTCGCTCCCGCCTACCCTGCCACGGGCCGGATGCAGGGCCTGGTTGGGGAAGTAGCTGTAACCCGACAATACCGCCTTGATAGCGCTCAGCAGCTCGGTGAGTTCCTGTTGCTTGCACACATACCCCGCCGCCCCCGCCTGCATGCAGCGCATCGAGAAGTTGCCAGGCGGCTGCGATGTCAGCACCAGCACCTTGCTACCCGGGCTGAAGGCCGTCATGCGGGCGATCACCTCCAGGCCATCCAGTTTGGGGATACCGATATCGAGTACCACGATATCCGGCAGGTGTTGCCGCGTCAGCTGCAGCGCAGCCACCCCGTTGTCGGTCTCCGCCACGACGTCATACCCATGCCGCTCCATCAGCATGCGTACGGCCAAGCGTATGACCGGATGATCATCTACGATAAGCACTTTATTCATGCGATATCCATTCATTGTTTTTGCTTTGGTCCGCCAAGATAACCGACAGAACGCTTGCTCGCGCGGTGATTGACCGGCGAAATTCATGAGCAGATAAAACCTACAGCACTTACAGAAATTTCCTACACACAACTGCTGTAGTTGTAACAGTTAAATTCCCTGTAGCCGGAATAAACGGTATCACCCACCTACAAAGGCGCACTAGTTGAAAACCGGCGATTACCTGAGGAATTATCCAACTCGAACACGCGGAACAAACAAGGCTGTCAGCGTTACCGGCGATTATTCCTCACCCGGGAAACTGTCCAGGCTTTAGTTGAGCATCGCCGTAAGGTAATGATGGGCAAATTCGCTGGAGACGGCCCATATGCCCCAAGCACAACCTGTCGCCCCGCTGACGATCATTGCCATCTTCGCGGGGATTATCGAAGCCTCTGCCCTGGCCACACTGCCGTTTCTCAGCGAGTCCAGCCAACATCTCTACACCTGGTTCCTGGTGGGCTTCCCGTTCTTTCTGACAGCACTGTTCTTCCTCACGCTCAACTTCAATTACAAGTCCTTCTACAGCCCGTCGCCAAACAGATCGACGAACGACAACACGCCGGCATTGAACGCTCAGGTCAAACCTGCAATGCCCGGTGATGGCGGCGAAGCGCTGCAGGGCGAGCCTGTCACGTTCATGTTTTCCGGCCCCGATGCCAATCGCATGATGGAACAACAACTGCTGCTCGCCCTTGCCCAGCCACCTCTGCCAGCGCGTACCTGGCGCTTTTGCAACCTGGATAGACGCCAATGCGCGCAACTGTCGATCAGCGCGCTTGAGGGGCAGATGGAAAACGACAGCCATTGATGCCCGAGGCGTTCCACAGGCAAAAAAAACCCCGGCCTGGGCCGGGGTTTTTACTGCACATGCCAGCGATCAGAGCAGCGAGCGACCCTTGTTGGCAGCGATGCGCATACGCAGGGCGTTGAGCTTGATGAAGCCGGCAGCGTCGGCCTGGTTGTAGGCGCCGCCATCTTCCTCGAAGGTGGCGATGTTGGCATCGAACAGCGAATCGTCCGACTTGCGGCCAACCACGGTGACGTTGCCCTTGTACAGTTTCAGGCGTACCACGCCGTTCACGTTGACCTGCGAAGCGTCGATCATCTGCTGCAGCATCAGACGCTCCGGGCTCCACCAGTAGCCGGTGTAGATCAGGCTGGCGTACTTCGGCATCAGCTCATCCTTCAGGTGAGCGACTTCGCGGTCCAGGGTGATCGACTCGATGGCCCGGTGGGCCTTGAGCATGATGGTGCCACCAGGGGTCTCGTAGCAGCCACGCGACTTCATGCCGACGTAACGGTTCTCGACGATGTCCAGGCGGCCGATGCCGTTGGCACCACCGATACGGTTCAGGTCGGCCAGAACGGTGGCCGGGGTCTTCTCGACGCCGTCGATGGCAACGATGTCACCGTTGCGGTAGGTCAGCTCGATGTAAGTGGCCTGGTCCGGGGCGTTCTCGGGCGAGACGCTCCAGCGCCACATGTCTTCTTCGTGCTCGGTCCAGGTATCTTCCAGGACACCGCCTTCGTAGGAGATGTGCAGCAGGTTGGCGTCCATCGAGTACGGCGACTTCTTCTTGCCGTGGCGTTCGATCGGGATGCCGTGCTTCTCGGCGTAATCCATCAGCTTCTCGCGGGACAGCAGATCCCACTCGCGCCATGGGGCGATGACCTTGACGCCTGGCTTCAGGGCGTAGGCACCCAGTTCGAAACGCACCTGGTCGTTGCCTTTGCCGGTGGCACCGTGGGAAATGGCGTCGGCGCCGGTTTCGTTGGCGATTTCGATCAGGCGCTTGGCGATCAGCGGACGGGCAATGGAAGTACCCAGCAGGTACTCGCCCTCGTAGACAGTGTTGGCGCGGAACATCGGGAACACGAAATCACGCACGAATTCTTCGCGCAGGTCGTCGATGTAGATCTCTTTAACGCCCATTGCCTGGGCCTTGGCACGAGCCGGCTCGACCTCTTCGCCCTGACCCAGGTCAGCGGTGAAGGTCACCACTTCGCAGTTGTAGGTATCCTGCAGCCACTTGAGAATCACCGAAGTATCAAGGCCGCCGGAATACGCCAGTACGACCTTTTTTACGTCCGCCATGCCATCACTCCACGGGGTTGTACGGAAAGGGATCGATTCTAACGACGTTGCGGATAAATTTACAGTGGGGCGACAGCTTCTGACGACAAAGCGACAGGAACTTTCGGAAGGGCGACGGGTGAAGGAGGGGGATTTGATCAGGGGCCCCAAGGCGCATGCCTTGACATGTTCAGTGCCTATGAGATCGAGCGCCGCCCGCGCGGCGCATCGCCGGCAAGCCGGCTCCCACATCTGTTTCGGGCCAGTTACTCCTGCAGCCCCCGCACTCGCTCCCTGGGTGCATGGCAGGAGATTGATGAAGAGCAGCAGGCGCAACCTTCGATATTGAATGGAACAGACAAAGGGGTCGCGCGCGCCAGGTACAGAAGAGACTGGCCCGAAACAGATGTGGGAGCCGGCTTGCCGGCGATGCGCCGCGCGGGCGGCGCTCGATCTCACAGGCGCTGAAAATATTGTGGCAAGCACTTGGTGGCCCTGGTGCGATCCCTTGCCATGCACCCGGCCCCCCCTATGATCTCAGGGTACCTTCGCCCCCGGCGCGGCAGCAGCCGGACTGGCTGGAGCTGGCGCCGGAACAACAGGCGCCGCTTGCTCAACCGGCTTCTCCAACGGTTTCTCAACCACCGCCACCCGATCCAGTTCAATATTCACCCGCCGGTTACGCGCCCGGTTGGCTGCACTGTTGTTCTTCGCCAACGGATAACGCTCACCATGGAAGCGCACGGTAATCTGCTCTTCCGGCACGCCATGAGCCTTGAAGTAGTCGGCCACCGCCAGCGCCCGGCGGCGCGACATGTCGCGATTGGTCAAGCGGTTGCCACTGTTGTCGGAGTGGCCGTTGAGCTCGACATGGTTCACCGTCGGATCGGCCTTCATGTAATCGAGGATCACGTCCAGCCGCGCCCTGGCCGCACCATCCAGCTCGAATCCCCCACCGGGAAAGCCCACCTGGGTCTGGCGCACCTGGTCGTAGTTCATCGGCAGCAGCTTGCCGGCACAGGCCTGGTAGTCGTTATAGGCCTTGGCGAAGCTGACCGGCAGCACGCGCACTTCCATCGGCCTGCCAGCCTCGCCGGCGTAATTGCGCACCACCGTGCTGCGCCCGTCGAGCAGGCCGTTGATCAACCGGCTGGCCTGGCCCTGGGACGAACTGAACAATACCCCGGTGCGGGCCATGCGCACGCTGCCCAGGTTGATGTCGCTACGCCCGGGTTGCCACGGCGCAGCGGCTGCCAGCAACGTGGCCGTGCCAGCGCCCAGGACGTTGCTGGCCGAACGCAGCTGGAACACCGGCTGCTCACCCGCGCGGCGCACGAACTCGCCACTGCCGAAACCGTCGATCGGCTGGATCAGCCGGCATTCGAACTGATCACCCTCGACCTTCCAGGCAATGTTCTCCATGCGCGTCTGGAAGGTCAGTGCACCGGCCGGCAGGCTGGCGAACAGGGTCAACAGGGCTAGGTAACGCTGGCGCACGGGTGGCTCCACAAATTCCGACGGCTTACCTGCAGGCTATCGGACGCCTGCCGGAAAACTTGATAGCCGTGCTCCACCCAGGGTTTTCCGGTAGCATTGGGGCTTGAGTTCGACCCGCCTGGAATCCCCAATGTCCGATCGCCTGACCCTCCTGCGTCCCGACGACTGGCACATCCATCTGCGCGATGGTGCCGTCCTGCCCCACACCGTTGGCGACGTGGCGCGTACTTTCGCCCGTGCCATCATCATGCCCAACCTGGTTCCGCCGGTACGCAATGCCGCCGAGGCCGGCGCCTACCGTGAGCGCATCCTGGCCGCCCGCCCGGCTGGCAGCCGCTTCGAGCCGCTGATGGTGCTGTACCTCACCGACCGCACCAGCCCCGAGGACATCCGCGCGGCCAAGGCCAGCGGTTTCGTGTACGCCGCCAAGCTTTACCCGGCCGGCGCTACCACCAATTCCGACTCGGGCGTGACCAGCATCGACAACATCTTCCCGGCCATCGAAGCGCTCGCGGAAGTAGGCATGCCACTGCTGGTGCATGGCGAAGTGACCCGCAGCGAGATCGATGTGTTCGACCGCGAGAAGCGCTTCATCGACGAGCACATGCGCCGTGTGGTCGAGCGCTTCCCGACGCTGAAGGTGGTGTTCGAGCACATCACCACCAGCGATGCCGCGCAGTTCGTCACCGAGGCTCCGGCCAATGTCGGCGCAACCATCACCGCGCAGCACCTGCTGTACAACCGCAACCACATGCTGGTTGGCGGCATTCGCCCGCACTTCTACTGCCTGCCGATCCTCAAGCGCAACACCCATCAGGTGGCGCTGCTGGATGCGGCCACCAGCGGCAACCCGAAGTTCTTCCTGGGTACCGACTCGGCCCCGCACGCCCGTCACGCCAAGGAAGCCGCCTGCGGTTGCGCCGGTTGCTACACCGCCTACGCCGCCATCGAGATGTACGCCGAAGCGTTCGAGCAGCGTAACGCACTGGACAAGCTGGAAGGCTTCGCCAGCCTGCACGGCCCGGCGTTCTACGGCCTGCCGGCAAACACCGACACCATTACCCTGGTCCGCGAAGAATGGACCGCCCCGGACAGCCTGCCGTTTGGCGAGCAGACCGTGGTCCCGCTGCGCGCCGGCGAAAAACTGCGCTGGCGCCTGCTGGAGGAAAACGCGTGAGCGAAGACCTCTACGAAGACGACCTCGACACCCCGGGCAGCAGCGGCTCGCGCCACCCGATGGCCGAGCGTTTCCGCGGCTACCTGCCAGTGGTGGTGGATGTGGAGACCGGTGGCTTCAACAGCGCCACCGATGCCCTGCTGGAAATTGCCGCGGTCACCATCGGCATGGACGAAAAGGGCTTCCTGTTCCCCGAGCACACCTACTTCCACCGGGTGGAGCCGTTCGAAGGCGCCAACATCGAGCCGGCTGCACTGGAGTTCACCGGGATCAAGCTGGACCATCCACTGCGCATGGCGGTAAGCGAGGAAAGCGCGCTGACCGACATCTTCCGTGGCGTACGCAAGGCGCTCAAGGCCAATGGCTGCAAGCGGGCGATCCTGGTCGGCCACAACAGCAGCTTCGACCTGGGCTTCCTCAATGCCGCGGTGACGCGCAATGACCTGAAGCGCAACCCGTTCCACCCGTTCTCCAGCTTCGACACCGCTACCCTGGCGGGCCTGGCCTATGGCCAGACCGTGCTGGCGCGGGCCTGCCAGAGCGCCGACATCGACTTCGACGGCCGTGAGGCGCACTCGGCGCGTTACGACACCGAGAAAACGGCCGAGCTGTTCTGCGGCATCGTCAACCGCTGGAAAGAGATGGGCGGCTGGCGCGACTTCAACGACTGATCTGCAAAAGCATTCGCGGGCATGCCCGCTCCCACAGGGATCGCACAATGGCTGAGGCCAGCGGAGTACTGGTGGGAGCGGGCGCGACCGCGAAGAGGCCGGCACAGAAGGCACAAAAAAACCGGCCACATGGGCCGGTTTTTTCATGCACGCGGCAATTACAGCTTGCCAGCGTTCTCGCTCAGGTAGGCAGCAACGCCTTCCGGCGAAGCGTTCATGCCTTTGTCGCCTTTTTTCCAGTTGGCAGGGCAGACTTCACCATGCTCTTCGTGGAACTGCAGGGCGTCGACCAGGCGCAGCAGCTCGTCCATGTTGCGGCCCAGTGGCAGGTCGTTGACGATCTGCGAACGGACAACACCGTTGGTGTCGATCAGGAAGGCGCCACGGAAGGCCACGCCGCCTTCGGACTCGACGTCGTAGGCCTTGCAGATTTCGTGGGTCATGTCGGCCGCCAGGGTGTACTTGACCTGGCCGATACCGCCGTTGTTGACCGGGGTGTTACGCCAGGCGTTGTGGGTGAAGTGCGAGTCGATCGACACGCCGATCACTTCCACGTTGCGCGCCTGGAAGTCAGGGATGCGGTTGTCCAGGGCGATCAGCTCGGACGGGCAGACGAAGGTGAAGTCCAGCGGGTAGAAGAACACCAGGCCGTACTTGCCCTTGATGGCCGAAGCCAGGTTGAAGCTGTCGACGATCTCGCCATTGCCCAGCACGGCCGGAACGGTGAAATCGGGGGCTTTCTTACCAACGAGTACGCTCATTGTAATCTCCTGATGAGGATGAAAAACCGTTTGCCGGGCCAGACGGGCTTGCCCGACATCCAACAAAGGCTGACCATCATACACGGCTTCTGAGGACAGGCCGACTCCAACGACGAAGCAACCGCCGGTCGCTCAAGCACGCCCCTTGCAGAAACCACTTTGACAAGCATTCTCATTAACATTAAGCTCCACCCCATCGAGCCCACCAACGATGGTCAGCCTTTATGTATGTGTGTCTTTGTGTCGGCGTTACCGACGGACAGATCCGCGATGCGATCTATGAAGGATGCTGCAGCTACAAGGAAGTGCGCGCCGCTACCAACGTCGCCAGCCAGTGTGGCAAATGTGCCTGCGTGGCGAAGCAGGTGGTCCGTGAGACCCTGACCGAGCTTCAGGTCAGCCAGGCAGCCCTGCCCTACCCTGTGGAATTTACCGCAGCCTGAAAACCCGAAATTCAAAGAACCGGACCTTGCGTCCGGTTTTTTTATGCCAGCAATTCAATAAGTTAGCGCTTCAACGCGGTTCACAAACATTCTTATTTCCATTAATTTTCACTTATTATTCAAGAACTTAGGTTTGACACACCTAAGTATCGGGCTCAAACTTCGCTGTATTGGCACACTTCTACAGGGCAGGAACCCGACATGAAAGGCGACGTAAGCGTCATCCAGCATCTCAACAAGATCCTCGGAAACGAGCTGGTCGCGATCAACCAGTACTTCCTGCACGCACGCATGTACGAAGATTGGGGCCTGAACAAACTCGGCAAGCACGAGTACAAGGAATCGATCGACGAGATGAAGCACGCTGACAAACTGATCAAGCGTATTCTGTTCCTCGAAGGCATCCCCAACGTCCAGGACCTGGGCAAGCTGCTGATCGGCGAGCACACCAAAGAGATGCTCGAATGCGACCTGAAGATCGAACAGAAAGGCCTGGTCGACCTGAAAGCCGCCATCGCCCACTGCGAAACCGCGGGTGACTTCGGCTCGCGTGACATGCTCGAAGACATCCTCGAGTCCGAGGAAGAACATATCGACTGGCTGGAAACCCAGCTGGGGCTGATCGACAAGATCGGTATCGAAAACTACCTGCAGTCGCAGATGGGCGAAGAATAAATATTCGCCCCATGAAAAAACCCGCGATCAGCGGGTTTTTTCATGCTTGCCGAAAATTCAGGCCTCGGAAGCCTTGGCCTTGGCCGCCGCTTCCTTGATCAGGGTCTGCAGCTCACCCTTCTCGAACATTTCCAGCATGATGTCGCTGCCGCCGACCAGCTCACCGGCTACCCACAGCTGCGGGAAGGTCGGCCAGTTGGCATATTTTGGCAGGTTCGCACGGATTTCCGGGTTCTGCAGGATGTCGACGTAGGCAAACTTTTCGCCACAACCCATCACGGCCTGCGATGCACGCGCAGAGAAGCCACACTGCGGGGCATTCGGCGAGCCTTTCATGTAAAGCAGAATGGTGTTGTTGGCAATCTGCTCTTTGATCGTTTCGATGATATCCATGTAGCACCTCGGCTGAACTTTCCGACGCGGTCGTCGGCACGGTGACGCATTGTAACGGAAAGCCGAGCAGCATGCTCGGCCTTACCGTTCCTTACGCGGCCTCTACCTGCACAGGTACGCCATTGAGGGCGGCATTGCCGGAAACCGGGTCACGCAGGCGCTCATCGGTGAGGTCATTGGCGCTCACGCCAGGTTGCGCCTTGGCAATGTGCATGTGCACGCCCTGGCGCGCGTGACCGAAGCCATGGGGCAGGCTGACCACACCCGGCATCATGTCCTCGCAGGCCTGTACCTCGACTTCAAGCGCCCCGGTACGCGAGCGGATACGCACCCGCTGGCCGTCCTGCAGTTGCCGTTGCTGAAGGTCCTGCGGGTGCATCAACAACTGATGTCGTGGTTTGCCTTTCACCAGCCGATGATAATTGTGCATCCACGAATTGTTGCTGCGTACATGGCGACGGCCAATCAGCAGCAGTTCGCCTGGCACCGGAGGGGCTTGTCGCGCCAGCCGCCCCAAATCGTCCAGCAGCACCTGGGGCGCCGCTTCGACAGCCTTGCTGGCAGTTGTCAGGCGCGCAGCAAGGTTGGTGCGCAATGGCCCCAGGTCGAGGCCATGCGGGTGCTTGTCCAAGGTTGCCAGCGACAACTGCCAGGGTGTCGCTTCGCCATAGCGCCCCTTGCGCAGGGCCAGGTCGATCATCTGCGCCGGTGCCCAGGTCGGCTTCAGCTCCAGCCCGGCGCGCTTGGCGAACGCTTGTGCCAGCCCGACGAAAATCTCCCAGTCATGCAATGCCCCTTCGGGCTTGGCCAGGATCGCCCTATTGAAGCGTGTCACGTTGCGCACGGCCAGCAGGTTGAACGTGCTGTCGTAATGGTCGTTTTCCAGCGCCGAGGTGGAGGGCAGAATCAGATCGGCATGACGAGTGGTTTCATTGATGTACAGGTCGATGCTGAGCATGAATTCCAACCCCTCCAGCGCCACATCCAGCTGGCGGCCGTTCGGGGTGGACAGTACCGGGTTGCCGGCCACCGTCACCAGCGCGCGCACCTGCCCTTCACCGGGTGTCAGCATTTCCTCGGCCAAGGCCGCCACGGGCAGCTCGCCGCCGTACTCGGGCAACCCCGACACCCGGCTCTGCCAGGCATTGAAATGGCCACCCGAGGTGGTCGCCACCAGGTCGACGGCAGGCTCGGTGCACAGCGCGCCTCCTTCACGGTCAAGGTTGCCGGTCACCAGGTTGATCAGTTGCACCAGCCAGTGACAAAGGGTGCCGAAGGCCTGGGTAGAAACCCCCATGCGGCCGTAGCACACCGCCTTGTCGGCCGCAGCGAAGTCCCGCGCCAGCTGGCGAATGTCTGTGGCGGCAATGCCACAGTGTGCACTCATGGCCTCTGCGCTGAACGGCGCAATTGCTTCGCGCACCTGCTGCAGGCCGGTGACCGGCAAGTGCGAGCCGCGCGCCAGGCCTTCAGCGAACAGGGTATTGAGCACGCCACACAACAAAGCCGCATCCCCTCCAGGGCGAATGAACAGGTGACGGTCGGCCATGGCCGCCGTTTCGCTGCGCCGCGGGTCCACCACCACCAGGCGCCCACCCCGGGCCCGCAGGGCTTTCAGGCGCTTTTCCACATCCGGCACGGTCATGATGCTGCCATTGGAGGCCAGCGGATTGCCGCCAAGAATCAGCATGAAACCGGTCTGGTCGATGTCCGGGACCGGCAGCAGCAGGCCATGGCCGTACATCAGGTGGCTGACCAGGTGCTGCGGCAACTGGTCCACCGAGGTGGCCGAGAAGCGGTTGCGGGTTTTCAACAGGCCCAGGAAATAGTTGCTGTGGGTCATCAGGCCGTAGTTGTGAACGCTCGGATTGCCTTGGTAAACCGCAACGGCATTGCGCCCATGGGCCTGCTGGATCGCCCACAACCTGTCGGCGGCCAAGGCAAAGGCTTCGTCCCAGCCGATAGCCTGCCAGTGCTCGCCCACCCGCCTGTGCGGTTGGCGCAGGCGGTCGGGGTCGTTCTGGATGTCCTGCAAGGCCACCGCCTTTGGGCAGACATGGCCGCGGCTGAACGGGTCCTGCGGGTCGCCCTTGATCGAGCTGATCAGCGCCCGCCCTTGGTCGTCATGGCTGACTTCGATGTTCAGCCCGCAGATTGCTTCACACAGGTGACAGGCACGGTGGTGCAGGGTCTTGGTCATGGCCGCCTCTGCCTTGTTCTCGTGGAGGATGTTGTAGAGGGTTGTCGAACATCGACTATGCGCCCAGGCCCAGCCACCGGCCAGCGCGCTTCGCGGCGTGAATCCACCGACATCAGGCACACGATTTGCGACAGCCATTTGCCAAATTGCCGGCAAGCCGTGTACAACCCTCTGTAGCAAATAAAAAACAGCACTGCCCGTCGGGTGAAGACACCCTTTGCAACACCCTTTGATTCCGGGCAGCTGTTTCCCCTCTTGGCTTCAGGCGACATTTACTTATAGTATTGCGCCTTTCCCTATTTCGTCCGCCCCCGTGCGGCTTACGCCGCAGGTCACTCCCGTTGTCAAAAAAACCATACGGTCGACCTGCATACCGTTGCAGATAAGGTAGTCAATCATGAGCGCTAGGCACTTTCTCTCCCTGCTGGACTTCACCACCGACGAATTGCTCGGTGTGATCCGCCGCGGCATCGAGCTGAAGGACCTGCGCAAGCGAGGCGTGCTGTTCGAGCCCCTGAAGAACCGTGTGCTGGGCATGATCTTCGAAAAGTCCTCGACCCGTACCCGCGTATCGTTCGAGGCGGGCATGATCCAGCTCGGCGGCCAGGCCATCTTCCTGTCCCCGCGCGACACCCAGCTGGGCCGTGGCGAGCCGATCGGCGACAGCGCCATCGTGCTGTCGAGCATGCTCGACGTGGTGATGATCCGTACCCACGCCCACACCACCCTGACCGAATTTGCCGCCAACTCGCGTGTACCGGTGATCAACGCGCTGTCCGACGAGTCGCACCCATGCCAGTTGCTGGCCGACATGCAGACCTTCCTCGAACACCGCGGCTCGATCCAGGGCAAGACCGTCGCCTGGATCGGCGATGGCTTCAACATGTGCAACTCGTACATCGAGGCCGCCAGGCAGTTCGACTTCCAGCTGCGCATCGCCTGCCCGGAAGGCTACGAGCCGGACCCACGCTTCATGGCCATTGGTGGCGACCACGTGCAGATCGTGCGCGACCCGAAGGAAGCCGTGCACGGCGCCCACCTGGTGACCACGGATGTCTGGACTTCCATGGGCCAGGAGGAGGAAACTGCTCGGCGCCTGGCGCATTTCGCGCCTTACCAGGTCACCCGCGAACTGCTCGACCTGGCGGCACCCGACGCCCTGTTCATGCACTGCCTGCCCGCCCACCGTGGTGAGGAAATCAGCCATGACCTGCTCGACGACCCACGTTCGGTCGCCTGGGACCAGGCTGAAAACCGCCTGCATGCACAGAAGGCCCTTCTCGAATTCCTTGTAGAACCGGCTTACCACCACGCATGAGTCAACCCCTACTGCTCAACCTGCGCAACCTCGCCTGCGGCTATGGCGACCAGCGCATTGTCCAGAACCTCAATCTGCACCTGAACGCAGGCGACATCGGTTGCCTGCTGGGTTCATCCGGTTGCGGCAAGACCACCACCCTGCGCGCCATCGCCGGTTTCGAGCCGGTGCACGACGGCGAGATCCAGCTGGCTGGCGAGGTCATTTCCCGGGCAGGCTTCACCCTGGCCCCGGAAAAACGCCGCATCGGCATGGTGTTCCAGGATTACGCGCTGTTCCCGCACCTGACCGTGGCACAGAACGTTGCCTTCGGCATCGCCAAGCACCCACGCCAGGCCGAGGTCATCGAAGAGATGCTCGAACTGGTCAAGCTGGGTGGCCTGGGCGGGCGCTACCCGCATGAACTGTCCGGTGGCCAGCAGCAACGGGTCGCCCTTGCCCGTGCACTGGCACCGGAGCCGCAACTGCTGCTGCTCGACGAGCCCTTCTCCAACCTCGACGTGGAACTGCGCCGGCGCCTGAGCCATGAGGTTCGCGACATTCTCAAGAGCCGCGGCACCAGCGCCATCCTGGTGACCCATGACCAGGAAGAGGCCTTTGCCGTCAGCGACCAGGTCGGTGTGTTCAAGGAGGGCCGCCTGGAACAGTGGGACACGCCCTACAACCTGTACCACGAGCCGCAGACGCCGTTCGTGGCCAGCTTCATTGGCCAGGGGTATTTCATCCGTGGGCAGATGATCAGCCACGAGGCGGTGAATACCGAGCTGGGTGAGTTGCGCGGCAATCGTGCCTACATCATGGCGCCGGGCAGCTCGGTGGATGTGCTGCTGCGCCCCGACGATATCGTCCACGCACCGGGCAGTGCGCTGCAGGCGAACATCGTCGGCAAGAGCTTCCTTGGCGCATCGACCCTGTACCGCCTGCAGTTGCCGACGGGTAGCCAGCTGGAGGCAATTTTCCCTAGCCATGACGATCATCAGGTCGGTGAGGATGTGGGGATTGCGGTGAAGGCCGACCACCTGGTGCTGTTCCCGGTTCCGGGCAGTGTGGCGGCGCAGTTGCCGCGGCAGGAAAATGGCGTGCGTCGGTACAGTTCGGCGACCTGATTCGAAACCCTGGGGCCGCTTTGCGGCCCTTTCGCGACACAAGGCCGCTCCCACAGGTACAGCGCACCATTCACGGGCGGCGTTGTACCTGTGGGAGCGGCCTTGTGTCGCGAAAGGGCTGCAAAGCAGCCCCGAAAATTCTCAGCCCCGCCCGATCCCGGCAAACTTGCCCTGGGTATGCTCGGCCAATACCGCTGCCGCCAACTCCACCTCCAGCCCACGCCGCCCGGCGCTGACATGGATAGTCGCAAAATTCTGCGCCGAGTCATCGATAAAAGTACGCAGGCGCTTCTTCTGCCCCAATGGGCTGATCCCTCCCACCAGGTACCCCGTGGCCCGTTGCGCCACCGCCGGGTCGGCCATCTCGCACTTCTTCACCCCCGCAGCATGGGCCAGGGCCTTGAGGTCCAGCGTGCCCACCACAGGCACCACCGCTACCAGCAACTCCCCCTTCTCGCTACTCGCCAGCAAGGTCTTGAACACCTGCTGCGGGTCGAGACCGAGCTTTTCCGCAGCCTCCAGGCCATACGACGCCGACTTCGGGTCATGTTCGTAACTGTGCACACGATGCTCGGCGCGGTGCTTCTTCAACAGGTCAAGGGCGGGGGTCATGCAGTTGCTCCGGTCGGGGACGGCTCGGCGGCTACTTTAGGACAATTCCCACAGCGCAGCCAGCGCACCGCAATCGCGTCCCTCTAGCACGCGGATACGCACCGGAAATCAGCAACCAGATCGTGACCGACCGTTCACTTTCGACCTTTGACATCAGCGTTTCTTGTCTATATTTTTTCGTTTGTGAATAAATGGTGCACTTTTAAGGTGCATTTCCTACATCTGCCTGGGGTCAATGGGGATAGACACCAGGCTTTGCTGTCGAGCGCCAAGCGCCTCACAACAAAAAAAACGAGGTCATACATGACGACTGCTCTACGCCAACCCACGCTGTCCAGCCAATGCCTGGCCGAGTTCCTCGGTACTGCACTGCTCATCTTCTTCGGTACCGGCTGCGTCGCCGCCCTCAAGGTCGCGGGCGCCAGCTTCGGCCTGTGGGAAATCAGTATCATCTGGGGCGTGGGCGTCAGCATGGCGATCTACCTCACCGCCGGTATTTCCGGCGCGCACCTGAACCCGGCGGTGAGCATCGCCCTCACCCTGTTCGCCGGTTTCGACAAGCGCAAGCTGCCCTTCTACATGCTGGCCCAGGTATGCGGTGCGTTCTGTGGCGCCGCGTTGGTCTACACCCTGTACAGCAACCTGTTCTTCGATTTCGAACAGGCCCACGCCATGTTGCGCGGTAGCGAAGCCAGCCTGGAGCTGGCCTCGGTGTTCTCCACCTACCCACACCCGTCGCTGTCCACCGGCCAGGCGTTCCTGGTCGAAGTGATCATCACCGCGATCCTGATGGCGGTGATCATGGCCCTGACCGATGACAACAACGGCCTGCCGCGCGGCGCCATGGCCCCGCTGCTGATCGGCCTGCTGATCGCCGTGATCGGCAGCGCCATGGGCCCGTTGACCGGCTTTGCCATGAACCCGGCCCGCGATTTCGGGCCAAAACTCATGACCTTCCTGGCCGGTTGGGGCGAAATCGCCTTCACTGGCGGTCGGGACGTGCCCTATTTCCTGGTTCCGGTGTTTGCACCGATCCTTGGCGCCTGCCTCGGTGCCGCGACCTATCGCGGCCTGATCGCCCGTAACCTGCCAATGGTAGCCGCCGTGAACCCTGAGACAAATGACAACCGCCAGGGCGATACTCAAGTCAATTGACGCCGGCGTCACACCCAGCCCTGAACCCCTATTTTCGCAAGGCCTACGACCATGACAGACACCCAGGATAAGAACTACATCATCGCCCTGGACCAGGGCACCACCAGTTCGCGGGCCATCATTTTCGACCGCGACGCCAATGTGGTGGGTACCTCCCAGCGCGAGTTCGCCCAGCACTACCCGCAAGCGGGCTGGGTCGAGCACGACCCGATGGAAATCTTCGCCACGCAGAGCGCGACCATGGTCGAGGCCCTTGCCCAGGCGGGCATCAGTCACGCCCAGGTCGCCGCGCTGGGTATTACCAACCAGCGCGAAACCACCGTGGTATGGGACAAGGAAACCGGTCGCCCGGTGTACAACGCCATCGTCTGGCAGTGCCGCCGCAGCACCGAGATCTGCGCGCAGCTCAAGCGCGACGGCCATGAAGACTACATTCGCGAAGCCACTGGCCTGGTCACCGACCCATACTTCTCCGGCACCAAGCTGAAGTGGATCCTCGACAATGTCGAGGGTGCCCGCGAACGCGCCGAGCGCGGCGAGCTGCTGTTCGGCACCATCGATACCTGGCTGATCTGGAAGTTCTCCGGCGGCAAGGTGCATGTCACCGATTACACCAACGCCTCCCGCACGCTGATGTTCAACATCCACAGCCTGCAGTGGGACGAAAAGCTCCTGGAAATCCTCGGCATCCCACGGCAGATGCTGCCCGAAGTACGCCCATCCTCCGAGGTCTACGGCCACACCAAGAGCGGCATCGCCATTGCCGGGATCGCCGGTGACCAGCAGTCGGCGCTGTTCGGCCAGATGTGCGTGGAGCCGGGCCAGGCCAAGAATACCTACGGTACCGGCTGCTTCCTGCTGATGAACACCGGCGACCAGGCGGTGAAGTCGTCCCATGGCCTGCTCACCACCATTGCATGCGGCCCGCGAGGCGAAGTGGCCTATGCGCTGGAAGGCGCGGTGTTCAACGGTGGTTCCACCGTGCAGTGGCTGCGTGACGAGCTGAAGATCGTCAACGACGCGCTGGATACCGAATACTTCGCCAGCAAGGTCAAGGACAGCAACGGTGTATACCTGGTGCCCGCCTTCACTGGCCTGGGCGCACCGTACTGGGACCCGTATGCGCGGGGCGCGCTGTTCGGCCTGACCCGTGGCGTGAAGGTGGACCACATCATCCGCGCCGCGCTGGAGTCGATCGCCTACCAGACCCGCGACGTGCTTGACGCCATGCAGCAGGATTGCGGCCAGCGCCTTTCCGAGCTGCGCGTGGATGGCGGCGCAGTGGCCAACAACTTCCTCATGCAATTCCAGGCCGACATCCTGGGCACTTGCGTGGAACGCCCGAAAATGCGCGAAACCACTGCGTTGGGGGCGGCCTACCTGGCGGGCCTGGCCTGTGGCTTCTGGAGCGGCCTGGACGAGTTGCGCGACAAAGCCATCATCGAGCGCGAATTCAGCCCGCAACTGGACGTGGCGCAGAAAGAAAAGCTGTATGCCGGCTGGAAGAAGGCGGTCGAGCGTACCCGTGACTGGGAAGATCACGAGGCCTGATTCCACACCTGGCAGGCACTACCTGTGGGAGCGGCCTTGTGTCGCGAAAGGGCTGCGAAGCAGCCCCAGCAATATTCGCCATGACGCGAAGATCCTGGGGCCGCTTCGCAGCCCTTTCGCGACACAAGGCCGCTCCCACAACGACCGCGCGCCAATGCGCCACAGTCTACTGGCTGTCATCCGCGTCCTACGGCATCATTGCAGCATTTGTCCGGCAGCCCCAAAGGACCGCCCATGAATCTGCCCCCTCGCCAACAACAAATTCTCGAACTGGTACGCGAACGCGGTTACGTCAGTATCGAAGAAATGGCGCAGCTGTTCGTCGTCACTCCGCAGACTATCCGCCGTGATATCAACCAGCTTGCCGAACTCAACCTGCTACGCCGTTACCACGGCGGCGCAGCCTATGATTCGAGCATCGAGAACACCGCCTACGCCATGCGCGCCGACCAGATGCGCGACGAGAAGCAACGCATCGCTGAAGCCGTGGCTCGGCAGATTCCCGACCATGCCTCGCTGTTCATCAACATCGGCACCACCACCGAATCCATCGCCCGCGCACTGCTCAACCACAACCACCTGAAAGTCATCACCAACAATCTGCATGTCGCCGCGATCCTTGCCGCCAAGGATGATTTCGAAGTACTGGTGGCCGGGGGCACGGTGCGTCGTGATGGCGGCGTGGTCGGCCAGGCCAGTGTCGACTTCATCAACCAGTTCAAGGTCGACTTCGCCCTGGTGGGCATCAGCGGCATCGACGAAGACGGCAGCCTGCTCGATTTCGACTACCAGGAAGTGCGGGTGTCCCAGGCAATCATCGCCAATGCCCGACAAGTGATCCTTGCCGCCGACTCCAGCAAGTTCGGGCGCAACGCCATGGTGCGCATGGGCTCGATCAGCCTGGTCGACTGCCTGGTGACCGACCAGGCGCCAACACCCGCCCTTACCCAGTTGCTCAACCAGTACAAGATACGCCTTGAGGTGGTTTAAGGACTGACAGGCGCATGCCGCAAGGTTTGTTGCGCTCGATCGCACGGGCGCCACACCTTTCAAACCGATCACCAACATTTTCGTAAATGTTCACTTTGTTGTCATCTGATCAGTTTTTTCTATAACTACTGACTGGCGACCGGCTTTCTGTTGCGCTAGTATTTTCGAAAACGAACATCAATGTTCATATTCGATGTGAACAGCCCCAGGAGGCCTTGCCCGTGACCCAGCCCGTTTCGTCCCAGCCCCCACTCGCCGACTGCTATGACCTCGTCGTGATCGGCGGCGGCATCAATGGCGTGGGCATCGCTGCCGACGCCGCCGGGCGCGGCCTGAAGGTGTTCCTCTGCGAAAAGGACGACCTCGCACAGCACACCTCGTCGGCCAGCAGCAAGCTCATCCACGGCGGCCTGCGCTACCTCGAGCACTACGAGTTTCGCCTGGTGCGCGAAGCGCTGGCCGAACGTGAAGTACTGCTGGCCAAGGCACCGCATATCGTCAAGCCCATGCGTTTCGTGCTGCCGCACCGCCCGCACCTGCGCCCGGCCTGGATGATCCGCGCCGGCCTGTTCCTGTATGACCACCTGGGCAAGCGCAAGCGCCTGGGCGCCTCGCGCAGCCTGCGCTTCGGCCCGGGCTACCCGCTCAAGCCAGCGATCACCCGTGGCTTCGAATACGCCGACTGCGCCGTGGACGACGCCCGTCTGGTGGTACTCAACGCCATGGCCGCCCGCGAGCACGGCGCACACATCCACACCCGCACCCGCTGCCTGCGCGCCGAGCGTGTCGATGGCCTGTGGCAGGTGGAACTGCAGCACGCCGACGGCAGCCTGCAGAGCATTCGCGCCCGCGCCCTGGTCAACGCTGCAGGCCCGTGGGTCGCAAGCTTCATCAAGGACGACCTCAAGCTCGACGCGCCGTACGGCATCCGCCTGATCCAGGGTAGCCACCTCATCGTGCCGCGCCTGTACGAAGGTGAACACGCCTATATCCTGCAAAACGAAGACCAGCGTATCGTCTTCTGCATCCCGTATCTGGACCGCTTTACCCTGATCGGCACTACCGACCGCGAATACAGCGGCGACCCGGCCAAGGTGGCAATCACCGAACAGGAAACCGAATACCTGCTGAACGTGGTCAACGAGCACTTCAACCACCAGCTTGGTCGCAACGATATCGTGCACACCTACTCCGGGGTTCGCCCGCTGTGCAATGACGAATCGGACAACCCTTCGGCTGTGACCCGCGACTACACCCTGGCGTTGTCCGCCAGCGAAGGTCAGGCACCGCTGCTGTCGGTGTTCGGCGGCAAGCTGACCACCTACCGCAAGCTGGCCGAATCGGCCATGGCCGAGCTCAAGCCGCACTTCCCGCAGATGCGTGGCAGCTGGACGGCCAGTGCACCGCTGCCAGGTGGCGAAAACATGACCACCGTACAAGCGCTGGTGGATGCCGTACTGGCGCGCTGCGGCTGGCTGCCGGTGGACATCGCCAAACGCTGGGCGCTCACCTACGGCTACCGCGTGTGGCAGTTGCTGGACGGCGTGCACGGGCCGGAAGACCTGGGCCAGGCATTCGGCGGTGGGCTGTTCAGCCGCGAGGTGGAATACCTGTGCGCCCAGGAGTGGGCACGCGACGCCGACGATATCCTCTGGCGCCGCACCAAGCTGGGGTTGTTCACCAGCGCGAGCGAACAGCAATCGCTGAAGGGCTATCTGCACCAGCGCGCGCAAAATCAGGCCCGCGTACAGGCAGCCTGACCCTGCGAGCCTCGCGGCGCGTCAGCGGCCAGCCTGCCGTTGACGCGCCCAGGCTTCGGTAGTCAGATTACGCATCAACGCCAGCTCGTCTGCTTCATGCTCGCGCATCAACGCCTGGGCACGCCGGGCATAGTCGCGTTCCTGACCAGCCCTGGCCTGCATCTCAAGTGCTTCCAGGCGCTCATGGAACGGTGCTGCCAGTGCCTGGAAGCGCTCTGGAAACGTTTCGCGCAGGTAGTTCTGCCAGTAAGGACGTTCTACCAGCGCATCGAGCATGGCCACTGGCGTGTTGGCCCTCAGGACTTCCAGTTCCGCATGGCTCAGGTCGGCGAGGCTCACGTGGGCAAACGAGGCGAAATGCATCTGGTCGGCAGAGGCCGGCAGATCCAGGGCCGCAGCCAAGCGTGAGCGGTAGTAGAGCCGCGTTTCGATTTCGTCGACCTGGACCACCCCCTCTGCGCGCATGCGTTGCACATGGCGGGCAGCGATCTGGTCCAGCAGGTCCAGGCGGTGCAGTTGCCGACCCAGGCGCAGGAAGCGGGCTTCTCGCACCGCCACAGGAACGCCTTCGATCCCTTGGTAAGCCAGGATGCCCACTTCCATCTGGTTGAGCATCAACAGCAAGCGGTCATCGCAACTGCGGGGAGCGTCTGCCTCGCGGAACAGCTGCTCGCGCAAGGCTTCGTTGTGCTCGCAGGCGTCGAGGATATGCCAGACCCGCCGGCGATAATGACGCGGATGGGCTTCAAAATCCTCGCTTGCCGCGAAATCTGCAAGAAAACGGAACAACCCTGCCGAACCCGGTTCATCCTGCAAACGATCCCAGGTGGCTTCGCGCCGCGCGCGCAGGCTTTCGTTGCGGCTGGCCACCCATTCGGCGCGCGTTTCCGCGTCCACCGCCTCATGGGTATAGGCCGCGCCGCTCCTGGCCGACGATTCGCTGACGCCACGGGCCTCGTCGAGGAACTGCGCGCTGCTCTCGTTCAGCGGGTTTTCATGCAGGTTGAGCCTTTGCAGGCGTAGACGCAAACCGCGCATTTCCCGTTGCAGCTCGCTGATCCGGTTATCACGAAGATCAATGTGCGCACGCAATGCGACACGCTGGTGAATCTGGCCCATATCAGCCTGCCCGGTGGCACGCAGGCGCACGTCACGAACATGCGGCAAGGCCGAGAGGTCTGGCATGCCGTTGAGCGGGTTGTAGTTGAGGATCAACGTGTCGAGCCGTTGCAACCTTGCCAGGCGGCGGCTTCCCGCCTCATCCAGGCTGATCTGGTTGTTGCCCAGGTCAACCCTTCTCAGTTGAGTAAGCCCTTCGATACCTTCAGGCACACGGCTCAGCCGGTTGCCGCTGAGGTCAAGATCGACAACATTGGGGAAACGCCTGAGGAACGAGGCATCAATGTGCTGCAACTGCATGTTGCGCAGCGCCAGCCTGCGCACATGCACGTAGTCAATCCCTTGGGGCAGGCTGGGCAACGCGTCGACACGCTCGCCGTCTATGGTCAGTTCATACTGATCATTAGCGTCCACCAACTTGCGGCGCCAGCTTCGGCGCAGCGTATCGGCGATACGGCGGCGGCGGATGGCGTCGATCGGCGTTTGCCAATCGGCCTGCCATTGGCGCAGCGTGTCGCGCAACTGGGTGAGCTGGCGTTGCAGCATCTGGTAGTGGTCCCATACGTTTTCACCGCGTTGGCGCACTGCATCAATGTAGGCTTCAAGCTGCGGTTCGCTCAGGGTCGGAAAGATCTGGTGAATACCTCGCCGTATCGCCTGGCGGCTGCTTTCGCCTCCACCGCTGAGCTGGTAAGCCAGGCGTCCATCGGCAAAGCGCCGCGGTGGCCGTACCCCAACACCCTCCGGGACGAGGCCGATCAGCCTGGCGGCTTGCTCACGCTCCTTCGCTGCACTTTCGAGTAGCGCATCCCGTAACTGCGCCAGTCGTAGATCGACGTCTCCCAGGGCTGCCTTCTGTTCAGGCTCGAGACACTGCAACACCGCCTGCAGCAAGGAGCCGGGGTTGCCTGTCGGTTTGCCATCCAGTGCATAGGCCTGCTCATGCTTGATGATTACCCTTGTCTCGCTGGCGGCCTCGCCTTTGCTGGCGAACAGCAGCAGGCCTTGGCGACTGCCCTCACGCAATTCGACGCGTACCGAATCAGGCCAGGGCGCCTTGCGCTCGATCAGCCCCAGTATCAGCTGTTCGCCATCGGCATTGAGCATTGTCGGCAGCCGGATCCCCAGGCAGGCCCGGTCAACCCGGCTGTCACGGAGGTACCAGCGCGCGCGCTCTGCCATCCCAAGCGGTACCTTCGTTCCGGCAAGCAGTTGCTGCTGCAGGGCCGAGCTGCTGTGGTCGATGATTTCCTGTGCGCCCCTGGGTGTCAGGCCACTGAACGCCGCCATCAATTTCGCCTGCCCGGGCACCCTCGGCTCAGGCGTCTGCTGCAACGCCTGCTCCAGCGCCTGGCCACGCAGATCGGGTCGGGTTGCATGCAATTCCAGGCGCTGGTGCATATCCAGCAACCGGGCTGGCACTGCGCCGCGCTCAAGGTTCAAGCGCCGCAACTGGTCGGTATGCAGGCCAGTCACATCCAGCAGCACGCGGGCCCTGGACGAAAGCAACTGGTCGAAATGGCTACCCGGCAGGCCTTGGAGCAGCACCAACGGATTGTCTTCGGTCGGCAGATAAATGGGGTTGCGCCTCAGCCTTACCCCGCCCCCCGGCAGCACCTTCGGCTCTAGCCCGTCCACCCATGGCAAGCGCTTGATACCGTGAAACGCAGCCGTGGTCGCCCCTGCCAGGAGCACGCCCTGGGCAACGTTGAACAGGTGGTCCAATGCGCCCTGACGATCTCCCAGCCGCCAGTCCTGGTAGCCTTCGTAAACCTCATCGAGCAATTGCGCAGCACTCACCGCCAGCAACAACTCACCCAGTACCGGTACGACGAACGCTGCCAAGCCCAGCAGTTCCAGCCCTGCAGATTGCATCGCCTGCAAGCGCTTGTGCCTGCTCACGCGGTCTTCTTCATCGGTAGGGACCGCAATGAAACGGGCATCATCGTAGATCCTGGCCTGCACCTGAGCCTGTGCATGGCTGAACACCTCGCCTTCAACTGGCAGGTTGCGCCCATCCAGTTCTGTTGGCTCACCCGCTTTGGCACGCGCCTGCGCTCGCGCCAGGGCCGTCTCGAAGCGCTGTCGATCCCGGGCCCTGACAAAGCGGCGGATGAGGCCCAGGTACGGCTTGCTTTTCAGGCGTGTCGCCAGATCACCATACAGCTCGTCCCAGGAGTCGTAATGCCGCAGGCTTTTCTCGGGGTCGCCAGGTATCCAGGCGATCACTTCGTCGACGGCCGCATCCGCTGCAGGTCGCCATTCCAAGGTGATGATCCCGACCATGCAACAGCCCAGCAGATACAACTGGCGCGGCGTCAGCGTGCCACCCTGGTAGGCAGGTAGCGGCGGTTGTTCCAGTACTGGCAGCAAACGCTGCAAGTCGCGCTCATCCAGCTGACCTTTGAGCCGCGCCTCATACAATGCGGTCGTCATCTGTGTGCGCAGGCTGTCCCGAAACAGCTGGTCGATCGCCTTGCGTGCCTGATCCTCCGGTTGGCCGCGGCCTGCCTTGGGTTGCAGCACACTCTTGAGCAGCGCCTGATAGCGCCCGCCGATATCCAGGCTGCGGCACAGTCCGACAAAACGCTCGAAGGTCATGCTCAGGCGCGCGCTCTTGGCGTCGGCCAGATGCGCCTTGCGCAATAGCCAGGGTTCAGCCTCCTGCGCGTCGAAGTTGTGCATCGCCGATGCAAGCAGCGATTGGCGAGTGGTGTAGGTAATGGTCGGACGGTGGAACTTTTCCGCCGCCGAGGGGAGCGGGAACTCTTCAGTGACCACGGTGAATGCCCGCCGTGGCTCGACATGACCAAGCCCTGCCTTGGCCAGGGCCGCTTCCAGCAACGGCGCGCCAAAATCTTCGACGCTCGGTATGCGGCCCAACAGATGCTGCAGTGCATCGGCAACCTGCTGCTGCGCATTCAATGCCTTTTGATAGGGCTCGATATGTTGCGATTCGGCCTTGCTCAGCCAAGTGGGCAGCTGACGAGCAATCAGATGATCGACCGATGCGGACGGGAAAGGATTGGCGGGTGACATGACGGATGATTCCTGGCTGGAAAAGCCGCAGGACATCACGTACAGCACCGGCCCCGGTGGTATTTATCGCAGCGCGGCAGGACCTGGCCACCCGTTCGGCTTTCCGAACGAAAACACCCCATTCATTCGGAAACCCGGAAATTTTCAGTTACATAGAAATGTTGAAGAACAACCGAAGCCCTGTAATTTCGCGGCGTTATGATCGCCGTCAGGGCTTGGCACGACTCATGCTCTACACTTGGTAGCCGAATGCACTCGTTTCTTGCTGTATTCGTTGAACGAAGAGTCCGCCAACGGCTCCATAAAAAAAACAAACACGTCGAGGAAAATTTGATGCGCATCGTTCGTCAATTGCTGGGCGCCGCCATCGCGGCCGCTGTGATCGCTTCGCCGGCCATGGCCGAAGAACTGACCGGCACCCTGAAGAAGATCAAGGATTCGGGCACCATCACCCTGGGCCACCGCGACTCCTCCATCCCGTTTTCCTACCTGGCCGGCAAGCCCGAGCCCGTGGGCTACTCGCATGACATCCAGCTGGCTGTCGTCGAGGCCCTGAAGAAGCAACTGGGCACGGACATCAAGGTCCGCTACAACCTGGTCACCTCCCAGACCCGCATCCCGCTGGTGCAGAACGGCACCGTGGACCTCGAGTGCGGCTCCACCACCAACAACGTCGAGCGCCAGCAGCAAGTCGGCTTCTCGGTCGGTATCTTCGAAGTCGGTACCCGCCTGCTGACCAAGGTCAAGGATGGTCAGCCGGCATACAAGGACTTCCCGGACCTGGCCGGCAAGAACGTGGTAACCACCGCCGGTACCACCTCCGAGCGCATCCTCAAGGCGATGAACGCCGACAAGCAGATGAAGATGAACGTGATTTCCGCCAAGGACCACGGTGAAGCCTTCAACATGCTCGAAAGCGGCCGCGCCGTGGCCTTCATGATGGACGACGCCTTGCTCGCCGGCGAAATGGCCAAGGCGCGCAAACCGTCGGACTGGGTCATTACCGGTACCCCGCAGTCGTACGAAATCTATGGCTGCATGGTGCGCAAGGATGACGCGGCCTTCAAGAAAGCGGTCGATGATGCCATCGTCGGTTACTTCAAGTCGGGCGAGGTCAACAAGAGCTACGACAAGTGGTTCCAGCAGCCGATTCCGCCAAAGGGCCTGAACCTGCAGTTCCCGATGAGCGAAGAGCTGAAGAAACTGATCGCCGAGCCGACCGACAAGGCGGCGGACGAGAAGAAGTCCTGACTCTCAGATAGTGGCCCGGTGCTCAACAGCACCAATCGACTCTGCAGGCCACCCATTAGTGTCTAACCTTTCATCCGAGGGCGCTCGCCGCCCTCGGATGGTCGAAGGTGCCCGTGAAACAATCGTCTGAGGGGAAATCCCGATGAATTACAACTGGGACTGGGGCGTGTTCTTCAAGTCCACCGGCGTGGGCAGCGAAACCTATCTGGACTGGTACGTCACCGGCCTGGGCTGGACCATCGCCATCGCCATCTCCGCCTGGATCATCGCCCTGTTGCTGGGTTCGATCCTCGGTGTCATGCGTACCGTGCCGAACCGGCTGGTTTCAGGCATCGCCACCGCCTACGTGGAACTGTTCCGCAACGTACCGCTGCTGGTGCAATTGTTCATCTGGTACTTCCTGGTACCGGATCTACTGCCCGAAGGGCTGCAGGAATGGTTCAAGCAGGACCTCAACCCGACCACTTCGGCGCTGATCAGCGTGGTCATCTGCCTGGGCCTGTTCACCGCCGCCCGCGTTTGTGAGCAAGTGCGCACCGGTATCCAGGCATTGCCGCGTGGTCAGGAAGCCGCTGCCCGCGCCATGGGCTTCAGCCTGTCGCAGATCTACACCAACGTGCTGCTGCCGCAAGCCTACCGGATCATCATTCCGCCGCTCACTTCGGAATTCCTGAACGTGTTCAAGAACTCCTCGGTGGCGTCGCTGATCGGCCTGATGGAACTGCTGGCGCAGACCAAGCAGACCGCCGAATTCTCGGCCAACCTGTTCGAGGCCTTCACCCTGGCCACGCTGATCTACTTCACCCTGAACATGGGCCTGATGCTGCTGATGCGCATGGTCGAGAAGAAAGTCTCGGTGCCCGGCCTGATTTCCGTAGGGGGCAAATAAATGGACATGGATTTCAGCGAAATCATCCCGGCGCTGCCTGCCCTGTGGGAAGGCATGGCCATGACCCTGCAACTGATGGTCATGGGCGTGGTCGGCGGCATTGTACTGGGGACCATCCTGGCCCTGATGCGCCTGTCGTCGAGCAAGCTGCTGTCGAACCTGGCCGGCGCCTACGTCAACTACTTCCGCTCGATCCCGTTGCTGCTGGTAATCACCTGGTTCTACCTGGCGGTACCGTTCGTGCTGCGCTGGATCACCGGCGAGGACACCCCGGTGGGTGCCTTCACCTCCTGCGTGGTGGCATTCATGATGTTCGAGGCCGCCTACTTCTGCGAAATCGTCCGCGCTGGTGTGCAGTCGATCTCCAAGGGGCAGATGGGCGCCGCCCAGGCCCTGGGCATGACCTACGGCCAGACCATGCGCCTGATCATCCTGCCCCAGGCCTTCCGCAAGATGACCCCGCTGCTGTTGCAGCAGAGCATCATCCTGTTCCAGGACACTTCGCTGGTATACACCGTCGGCCTGGTGGACTTCCTCAACTCGGCACGCTCCAACGGCGACATCATCGGGCGCTCCCATGAGTTCCTGATCTTCGCCGGTGTCGTGTACTTCCTCATCAGCTTCTCCGCTTCGTGGCTGGTCAAGCGCCTGCAAAAAAGGATCACCGTATGATTTCCATCAAGAACGTCAACAAGTGGTACGGGGACTTCCAGGTACTGACCGACTGCAGCACCGAGGTCAAAAAAGGTGAAGTGGTGGTTGTGTGCGGCCCGTCGGGCTCGGGCAAGTCCACCCTGATCAAGTGTGTCAACGCCCTGGAGCCGTTCCAGAAAGGTGACATCGTGGTCGACGGCACCTCGATCGCCGACCCCAAGACCAACCTGCCCAAGCTGCGTTCGCGGGTTGGCATGGTGTTCCAGCATTTCGAGCTGTTCCCGCACCTGTCCATCACCGAGAACCTGACCATTGCCCAGCGCAAGGTGCTTGGCCGTAGCGAAGCGGAAGCGACCAAGAAGGGCCTGGCCCTGCTCGATCGCGTCGGCCTCGGTGCCCACGCCAAGAAGCACCCCGGCCAGCTGTCCGGCGGCCAGCAGCAGCGCGTGGCCATCGCCCGCGCCCTGTCGATGGACCCGATCGTCATGCTGTTCGACGAACCGACCTCGGCGCTGGACCCTGAAATGGTCAACGAAGTACTGGACGTGATGGTCGAACTGGCCCACGAAGGCATGACCATGATGTGCGTGACCCACGAAATGGGCTTCGCCCGCAAAGTGGCCAACCGCGTGATCTTCATGGACAAGGGCAACATCATCGAGGACTGCCAGAAGGAAGACTTCTTCGGTAACCCGAGCGCCCGCCACGAGCGTACCCAGCACTTCCTCAGCAAGATCCTGCAACACTGATTTTGCTTCACTGAAGCGCTCGGTGCCGCCGCCCTTTCGGGCGGCGGCGCTGGTCGTGACAAGGCCACTGTGATGAAATGCGATCCTTCGCTTCTTCTCCCTGCCAAGCCTGCCGTGAAATCCCGCCTGCTCCGCCAACTGCTGTTGCCGCCACTGATCATCCTGCTGATGGTCGGCCTGGGCATGGCTGGCTACCTGATCAGCGAGAGCAACGGCATACGCACCCTCAGCGAAAACGGCGAGCGCCAGCTTGAGCTGCACGCACGCACGGTCGAGAGCGAAATCAGCAAGTACACCTACCTGCCGAGCCTGCTGGAGCTGGAAGACAGTGTCTCGCACCTGCTCACCGACCCTGACGGCGGCTCGCGGCAGGCCGTCAACGAATACCTCGAAGGCCTGAACCGACGGGCCCGCAGCCGGGCCATCTTCGTCCTCGACACCAATGGCCGGGTCCAGGCCACCAGCAACTGGCGCGATGCCGACTCGTTCCTCGGCGAGGACCTGTCGTTCCGGGCCTACTTCCAGACCGCCGTGCGCGGCGAGCCCGGGCGTTTCTACGGCATCGGCAGCACCACCGGCGAGGCCGGCTATTACCTGGCCCATGGCCTGGAAGAGCACGGCAAGATCATTGGCGTGGCGGTGATCAAGGTGCGCCTGGACACCCTCGAAGAGCGCTGGCAGCGTGCCCGCCTGGAAGCGTTCGTCAGCGACGAGAACGGCATCATCATCCTCTCCAGCGACCCGGCCCGGCGCCTGAAGTCGGTACGCCCGCTGACGCCGCAAATCAAGGAGCGCCTGGCCCGCAGCCTGCAGTACTACTGGTGGCCGCTGAACGAGCTGCAACCCCTGGCCCGGGAAACCCTGGCCGATGGCGTGGAAAAGCTGACCTTCCCGGCCAACAGCGAAACCGCACAGGGCAAGGCCCGCGAAATGGCCTACCTGGCCCAGACCCGGCGCCTGGCCGACACGCCCTGGCATTTCACCCTGCTGACCCCACTGCAGGACCTGCGTCGCGAATCCATGGTGCAAGGCATCCTGGTGGGCGTGGCCTTCGCCTTGCTGGCGATTCTCGGCATCGCCTGGAACGAACGGCGCAAGGTCATCGCCACGCGCCTGGCAGCCCGCGAGGCCCTGCAGGAAGCCAACAGCCAGCTGGAGCGACGGATTGCCGAACGCACAGCCGACCTGCGCGCCAGCAACGAACGCCTGAAGGGCCAGATTCGCGAGCGCCGGCATGCCGAACAGACCCTGCGCCACGCCCAGGATGAACTGGTACAGGCCGGCAAGCTGGCCGCCATCGGGCAGATGTCCACCAGCATTGCCCACGAACTGAACCAGCCGCTGGCCGCGCTGCGCACGTTGTCCGGCAACACCGTGCGCTTCCTCGAACGCGGGGCGCTGGAAACGGCCAGTACCAACCTGCGCACCATGAACGACCTGATCGACCGCATGGGCCGCATCACCGCCAGCCTGCGCTCGTTCGCCCGACGCGGTGACGACAGCGGCCAGGCCTCGCTGGCCAAGGCGGTGGACGCTACCCTGCAGGTGCTGGCCAACCGCATCAGCGCCTGCCACCTGCAGTTGCACAATCAGTTCGAAGACCAGCAGCTGGCCATCGACCAGACCCGCCTGGAGCAGATCCTGGTCAACCTGATCGGCAACGCCCTGGATGCCATGGCCGCCCAGCCGCGGCCGCAGCTGTGGCTGGAAGGCGAGCTGCAGGGCGACAAATACCGTTTGCAGGTGCGCGACAATGGCCACGGCATCGACGCCGAGGCACGCAAGCACCTGTTCGAACCTTTCTTCACCACCAAACCGGGCGAACACGGCCTGGGCCTGGGCCTGACCCTCTCGGCGAGCCTTGCCGCCGCCGCCAAGGGCAGCCTCAACGTCGAGCACCCCGCCAGTGGCGGTACGGCCTTCGTCCTCGCCCTGCCCCTGGCCTCAACCCCTGGCGAATCGGCAGAGCACCCATGAACCAAGCGCCTCTTACCGTCCTGATCGTCGAAGACGACCCGCATGTGCTGCTCGGCTGCCAACAGGCGCTGGCCCTGGAAGACATCGCCTGCGAAGGCGTGGGCAGCGCCGAGCAGGCGCTGGAACGCATCGGCGACGACTTCGCCGGCATCGTCGTCAGCGATATACGCCTGCCGGGTATCGATGGCCTGGAGCTGCTCAACCGCCTCAAGGCCCGCGACCGCAGCCTGCCGGTGGTACTGATCACTGGCCACGGCGATATCGACATGGCGGTCGGCGCCATGCGCAATGGCGCCTACGACTTCATGGAAAAGCCCTTCTCCCCGGAACGCCTGGTCGACGTGGTGCGCCGCGCCCTTGAACAGCGCGGGCTGTCGCGCGAAGTGGTGGCCCTGCGCCGCCAGTTGGCCGAGCAGAGCAGCCTGGAGGGCCGCATCATTGGCCGTTCACCGGCCATGGAGCACCTGCGCGAACTGATCGCCAACGTCGCCGATACCTCGGCCAACGTGTTGATCGAAGGCGAAACCGGTACCGGCAAGGAACTGGTCGCCCGCTGCCTGCACGACTTCAGCCGCCGCCACGGCCAGCCCTTCGTGGCCCTGAACTGCGGCGGCCTGCCGGAAAACCTGTTCGAAAGCGAGATTTTCGGCCACGAGGCCAACGCCTTCACCGGTGCCGGAAAACGCCGCATCGGCAAGATCGAACACGCCAACGGCGGCACGCTGTTCCTCGACGAAGTGGAAAGCATGCCGATCAACCTGCAGATCAAGCTGCTGCGCGTGCTACAGGAGCGCACCCTGGAGCGGCTGGGCTCGAACCAGAGCATTGCGGTGGACTGCCGAGTGATCGCCGCGACCAAGTCCGACCTGGATGCCATGGGCCAGAGCGGCCAGTTCCGCAGCGACCTGTATTACCGGCTGAACGTGGTAACCCTGGAGCTGCCACCGCTGCGCGAGCGCCGCGAAGACATCCTGCAGCTGTTCGAACACTTCCTGCAGCAGTCGGCCCTGCGCTTCGACCGTGAAACACCCGTGCTGGACAGCCAGACCCTGTCGCGCCTGATGGCTCACGACTGGCCAGGCAACGTGCGTGAGCTGCGCAACGTCGCCGAACGCTATGCCCTTGGCCTGCCGGCGTTCAAGAAAGGCCCCAGCGGCGGTGCCAGCCAAGGGCTGGGCTTTGCCGAGGCGGTGGAAGCGTTTGAGCGCAACCTGCTCAGCGACGCCCTGCAACGCACTGGCGGCAACCTGAGCCAGGCCAGCCAGGAGCTGGGCATGGCCAAGACCACACTGTTCGACAAAGTGAAAAAGTACGGCCTCGGCTGACCTCAACCCCAACCTGGAAAGACAACGTGAGCCTGGTTTTCAAAGCGGCCCTTGGCGCTGGCGTGGTACTGCTGGTGCCGCTGTCGAGGCGTCGCTGGCGTTGGCCTCTTCGCGGGCACGCCCGCTCCCACAGGGAATGCACCACCTTTCAATGATGTGCAAAACCTGTGGGAGCGGGCGTGCCCGCGAAGAGGCCAACGCCGATTCAGAGCCCCGCGATATGCGTGACATCCTGCCGATGCGCCTGCAGGTAGGGCAACACCGCCCCCAGCAACGGCGCCTTGAACTCTTCCTGAAAGCGGTGCGCCAACCCAGGGATCAGCCGTAGCTGGCTACCCTGGATATGCGCCGCCAGGTGCACGCCGTGCATCACCGGCAGCAACGGATCGGCCGTGCCATGCACCACCAGGGTCGGCACCCGCAACTGGTTGAGTAATTCGACCCGGCTTGGCTCGGCCAGTATCGCCATGATCTGGCGCTTGGCCCCATCCGGGTTGAACGCGCGGTCGTAGGCCACGGCCGCCTGCTGCAGCAACACCGCGCGATCGTCGCGCACCTCGGGGCTGCCCAGCGCCGCCAGCAGGTCGGCCTGCTGTTCGATGGCCACTTCGCGGTTCGGCGCGCTGCGCCGGGCCAGCAGCTGCACCAGCGCCGGATCCGGCGCTGGCAACCCCGCGGCCCCTGAACTGGACATGACCAGCGTCAGGCTGCGCACGCGCTCGGGCGCCATGGCCGCCAAATGCTGGGCAATCATGCCGCCCATGCTTACCCCCAGCACGTGGAATTGGCGCACGCCCAGCGCATCCATCAAGCGCAAGCCATCATCTGCCATGTCGGTCAGCGTGTAAGGCGCCGCCACCGGCAAGCCCAGCTTGTAGCGCAGCAGTTCGACCGTCAGGTTGGCCGACGGCGGCACCTGGTTCCAGCGCGACAGGCCGACATCGCGGTTGTCATAGCGGATCACCCGAAAGCCCTGACGGCACAACGCCTCGACCACGTCGTCCGGCCAATGGATCAACTGCCCGCCCAGCCCCATCACCAGCAACAAGGCCGGGTCGCGTGGCGCACCGACGCTCTGGTACACCAGGCTGACCGCACCCAGTTCGGCCCGCTGCACCGGCACGTGGGCGTCACAACGCGGTTCAGCGACACCCGCAGGTACACCGCATACAAAAAAGAGAAAAAGCCAAAAAGCCCGCATGAAAGAAACACCAGAATGCAGATCCCCAGTAGAGCGCGAGTCTGATGAAATCTGTTCGGGCGCGCTGCCACAGTTCAGTGACAGTTTGATGACTCCCGCCAGGCGGTGCGGCCGTACGCCCAGTCGACAGGCGCGACAACATGAGGGAAACTCAACTCAGTCCCTGTTTCCTCAAATCCACACCCCGGAGTCAGCTGTGCTGGAGATCCGTCACCTGAAAACCCTTCATGCCCTGCGCGAGGCCGACAGCCTGGTGGAGGCCGCCGAGCGCCTGCACCTGACCCAGTCGGCGCTGTCGCACCAGTTCAAGGAGCTGGAGGAGCGCCTGGGCCTGCCGCTGTTCGTGCGCAAGACCAAGCCGATCCGCTTCACCAGCGCCGGGCTGCGCCTGCTGCAACTGGCCGATGCCACCCTGCCGCTGCTGCGCGGCGCCGAACGTGATATCGCGCGCCTGGCCGGTGGCACCGCCGGGCGCCTGCACATGGCCATCGAATGCCACAGCTGCTTCCAGTGGCTGATGCCGACCATCGACCAGTTCCGTGACGCCTGGCCGGAGGTGGAGCTGGACCTGGCCTCCGGCTTTGCCTTCGCCCCGCTGCCGGCCCTGGCCCGCGGCGACCTCGACCTGGTGGTAACCTCCGACCCGCTGGACCTGGCAGGCATTACCTACGTGCCGCTGTTCACCTACGAGGCAATGCTGGCCGTGGCCAACCAGCATCCGTTAGCCAGCAAGCCGTACATCGTGCCGCAGGACCTGCTCGACCAGACCCTCATCACCTACCCGGTGGAACGCGATCGCCTAGACATCTTCACCCGCTTCCTGGAGCCGGCCGACATCGAGCCCGCCGCCGTGCGCACCTCAGAGCTGACGGTGATGATGATGCAACTGGTGGCCAGCGGCCGTGGCGTGTGCGGTATGCCGCACTGGGCGCTGCACGAGTACAGCTCACGCGGGTATGTGAAGGGCAAGCGCCTGGGTGAAAAAGGCCTGTTCGCCACGCTTTATGCCGCCGTGCGCACCGACATGCTCGATGCGCCCTACATGCGCGACTTCCTGCTGACTGCCAAGGACACCTCGTTCGCCACCCTTGATGGCGTCAGCGCGGTGCGCTGACGGCCTGGCGGTACAGCGGCAGGATCAGGTCGCGGGTCAGGGGGGCCAGGTGCAGGGTGGGAGCCTGGTCGGCGGCCAGCCAGACCACCTCTTCGATTTCCGCGGCCGGCAGCACGGCGGCGGCACTGTCGACACGGAACAGTTCGGCCTGTACCTCGAAGCCTGGCTCGTTGGCGGCCGGGGCGCTGAACTGGCCCAGGTGCACGGCCTGGGCCGGGTCGATGTGCAGGCCCAGTTCCTCTTGCAGCTCGCGCGCCAGCGCCTGCAGCGGGGTTTCGCCAGCATCGATCTTGCCGCCGGGCTGCATGAAGGCCTGGGTGCCGCGCTTGCGTACCAGCAGGGTGCGGCCCTGGGGATCGATCAGCAGGGCGGCGGCGATGCGGATGGTCTTGGGCATGGGCTGGGCTCACTTGCAACAATGGCCGGGGAGGATCCCATGGGGTCATTGGCCTGACAAGGCCCGTGTTTCCTGTGCAGGCCTCTTCGCGGGCGCGCCCGCTCCCACAGGTCTTGAGAGCGGCGCAGTACCTGTGGGAACGGGCATGCCCGCGAAAGGGCCGGCACAGAATGTAGCCGACCGGCCAGACGAACGGCCCCTTGCCAACCCGCCGCACACCCTCCATAACCAACGCATGAACCTGCCCGCCAAACACCACCCGGTGCTCGAACTGTTCCACCCCGCCGTGCGCACCTGGTTCCGTCGCCACTTCGCCACGGTCACCGATGCCCAGGCCCAGGCCTGGCCGTTGATCCACGCGGGCCAGTCGATGTTGCTGGCCGCGCCGACCGGCTCGGGCAAGACCCTCAGCGCATTCCTGGCCGTGCTCGACGAACTGTTTCGCCAGGGCCTGGAGCACCAGGGCGAGCTGCCCGCGCAAACCCGGGTGGTCTACGTTTCACCGCTCAAAGCGTTGTCCAACGACATCCGCCTGAACCTGCAGGCACCGCTCGAAAGCATCAGCCAGGCCCTTACGGACCAAGGCCTGAAAGCCCCGCGCATCACCACAGCCGTGCGCACCGGCGACACCCCGCAGAAGGAGCGTGCCGCCATGCGCAAGCTGGCACCGCACATTCTGGTGACCACACCCGAATCGCTCTACGTGCTGATGGGCTCGGCTTCGGGCCGCGAAGGCCTGGCCAGCGTGCACACGGTAATCGTCGACGAAATCCATGCCTTGGCCGGCAACAAGCGCGGCGCCCACCTGGCACTGACCCTGGAGCGCCTGCAGGCCCTGTGCAACCGGCCATTGCGGCGTATCGGCCTGTCGGCCACGCAACGCCCGGTAGAGCGGGTGGCGCAATTTCTGGTCGGCAACGGCCGCAGCTGTGCCATCGTCGATGTCGGCCATGCCCGGCAGCGCGACCTGGCCATCGAAGTACCGCCAGTGCCACTGGGGGCAGTGATGGCCACCGATGTGTGGGGGCTGGTCTATGACCGCCTGGCCAGCCTGGCGCGCCAGCATCGCACCACCCTGGTGTTCGTCAATACCCGGCGCCTGGCCGAGCGCATCACCCGCCACCTCGGCGACCGCCTGGGCAAGGAGGCGGTTGCCGCGCACCACGGCAGCCTGGCCAAAGAACTGCGCCTGGATGCCGAACAACGCCTGAAAAACGGCCAGCTGCAGGTGCTGGTGGCCACTGCTTCGCTGGAGCTGGGCATCGATATCGGCGACATCGAACTGGTCTGCCAGATCGCTTCGCCGGGTTCGATCGCGGCCTTGCTGCAACGGGTCGGCCGCGCCGGCCACCAGGTCGATGGGGTGCCCAAGGGGCGCCTGTTCCCCACTTCGCGCGATGACCTGATCGAATGTGTCGCCCTGCTCGACTGCGTACGCCGGGGCGAGCTGGACGAACTGCACATTCCCCGGGCGCCACTGGACGTGCTGGCCCAGCAGATCGTCGCCGAAGCCAGCAACCAGCCCTGGCACGAACAGGCGCTGTTCGACTGCCTGCGCAAGGCCACGCCCTACGCCGAACTCGACCAGCACCATTACCAGGCGCTGCTGCGCATGCTCGCCGAGGGCTACAACGGCCGCCAGGGCGTGCGCAGTGCCTACCTGCACCGCGATGCGGTGAGCGGCACCCTGCGGGGCCGTCGTGGCAGCCAGCTGACCGCCCTGACCAGCGGCGGCACCATCCCCGACAACGCTGACTACACCGTGCTGCTCGAACCGCAGGCGCTGAACATTGGCAGCGTCAACGAAGACTTTGCCGTGGAGAGCATCGCCGGGGATATCTTCCAGCTGGGTAATGCCTCCTATCGCATCCTGCGGGTCGAGCCGGGCCGGGTGCGGGTGGAGGATGCCCATGGCCTGCCACCGACCATTCCGTTCTGGCTGGGCGAGGCGCCGGGGCGCAGCGACGAGCTGTCTGCCGCGGTGGCCCGGTTGCAGGCGCAGATCGACCATCAGCTGGCTGGCAACGACCAGGCCGAGGTACTGGCATGGTTGAAGTGTGCCTTCGAACTGGGCGAAGACGCCGCCGGCCAGTTGCTCGATTACCTGGCCCGTACCCGCGAAGTGCTCGGCGCCCTGCCCTCGCAGGACACGCTGGTGATGGAGCGCTTCTTCGATGAGTCCGGCGGTACCCAGCTGATCATCCATTCGCCCTACGGCAGCCGCATCAACCGCGCCTGGGGGCTGGCCCTGCGCAAGCGCTTCTGCCGCACCTTCAACTTCGAGTTGCAGGCGGCGGCCAGCGAGGACGCCATCGTGCTGTCGCTGTCCTCCAGCCACAGTTTCGAACTGGACGACGTGTGGCGTTACCTCAATAGCCGCAGCGCCGAACCGATCCTTGTCCAGGCGCTGCTCGATGCGCCGCTGTTCGGCGTGCGCTGGCGCTGGAACGCCAGCGTGACCATGGCCCTGCCGCGCTTCGTCGGCGGACGCAAGGTGGCGCCACAGATCCAGCGGATGAAGAGCGAAGACCTGATTGCCGCCGTGTTCCCCGACCAGATCGCCTGCCTGGAGAACATCGTCGGCGAGCGGCAGATTCCCGATCATCCGCTGGTAGAGCAAACCCTGGACGATTGCTTGCACGAGGCAATGGACAGCGAAGGCTGGCTGGCGCTGTTGCGGCGTATGGAAAGCGGCGCGGTGCGCCTGCTGTGCCGCGACCTGCCCGCCCCTTCGCCGCTGGCGTCGGCCATCCTCAACGCTCGGCCCTATGCCTTCCTGGATGACGCACCACTGGAAGAACGGCGCACGCAGGCAGTGCTCAACCGGCGCTGGAGCGAGGTGCAGCACGGCGACGACCTGGGCGCGCTGGACGCCGATGCCATTGCCGCCGTCGCCGCCGAGGCCTGGCCGCAACCGGGCAATGCCGACGAAATGCATGAAGCGTTGATGAGCCTGGGTGCCATCAGCCAGGACGAAGTGCAGGGCAATGCCGGTTGGGAGCTGCTGCTCAGGCAGTTGGCCAAGGCCGGCCGGGCATTGCGCCTGGTGGATGAGAAGCTGTGGCTGGCGCGCGAGCGGTTGAGCCTGCTGCAGGTGCTGTACCCCGGCTCCCGGTTGGAACCTGCGTTGCAGGTACTGCCAGGCTTCGATCAGGCCATCGAACCGGACGTTGCGCTGGTCGAACTACTGCGCGCCCGCCTGAGCGGCCATGGCCCGCTGACCCGCGCGCAGGTTGCGACGGCACTTGGCAAACCGCCGCAGGCCATCGAACAGGCCCTGGCCCGCCTGGAGGCCGAAGGCTATGTGCTGCGTGGGCATTTCAGCCCTGGCGCAAGCGAACTGCAGTGGTGCGAGCGCCATTTGCTGGCACGCATCCACCGCTACACGGTCAAACGCCTGCGCCGGGAGATCGAGCCGGTCAGCCTGCAGGATTTCATGCGCTTTCTGTTCGACTGGCAGCACTTGGCCAACGACACGCACCTGCGTGGCCCGCAAGCGGTGGCCGAGGTACTGGGCCAGTTGCAAGGGTTCCCGAGTGCCGCCGGCGCCTGGGAAGCCGAACTGCTGCCGGCCCGTATCAAGGACTACAGCCCGCACTGGCTCGACGATGCCTGCCGTAGCGGGCAGTTCGCCTGGAGCCGGCTGGCGGCAACCGTGTCGAGCAACACCCTGTCGAGCACACCGCTGGTGCTGCTGCCGCGCGAGCACCTTGGCCTGTGGCGCAGCCTTGCCCCTGTGCCTGCCGTGGATAGCCTCGGCGCACGGGCGCAACGCGTCCACGCGGTGCTGAACGCCCATGGTGCGCTGTTCTTCGACGAACTGGCGCAGGATGCCCACCTGCTGCCCAGCGAACTGGAGACGGCCTTGCAGGAGCTGGTCGGTGCAGGCCTGGTGGGGGCCGACAGCTTCATCGGCCTGCGCAGCCTGATCACCCCGGCGGCGAAACGCACAGCGCGCAATAGCCGCCGCGGGCACCCGCCGCTGTCCAGCAGCATGTCCCATGCCGGGCGCTGGGCCTTGCTGCGCAGGGGCACTGTAGACGATAACCAGCGCCTGGAGCACATCGCCCGGGCCCTGCTACGGCGCTATGGCGTGGTGTGCTGGCGCCTGCTGGAGCGCGAAAGCGATGTGTTGCCGCCCTGGCGCGAATTGCTGCGCTGCTATCACCGGCTGGAAGCGCGTGGCGAAATTCGTGGCGGACGCTTCATTGCCGGGCTGGCCGGCGAGCAGTTCGCCTTGCCGGAGGCGGTGGGGCTGCTGCGGCAGGTTCGACGGCGTGAACTGGACGGGGCACTGGTGGTGGTGAGCGCCAGTGACCCGCTGAACCTGGTCGGGTCGTTGCTGCCGGGGGCGAAAGTGCCGGCGGTCAGTGGCAACCGCCTGTTGTATCGCGATGGGGTGCCGGTAGCGGTGCGGGTGGCCGGGCACTATTCGTACCTGGTCGAAGCACCGGCACAAGCGCAGGAAAGCTGGCGGCAGAAGCTGCTGCGCGACACTACCTGAATGCTTTTTTGCTGTACTGGCCCTATCGCCGGCAAGCCAGCTCCCACAGGGCCCCCACAATACCCAGGACCTGTGCAGTACCTGTGGGAGCTGGCTTGCCGGCGATAGGGCCAGTACAACCAGCACAAGGCTTGGCGAGAATGATTTTCGCTACCTCGATTTTAATTTGCACAGCCGTACAACTTGGCTATGGTCGGCGTTTGCCCCAGGCCCTGAGCCTGACCGCGCCATTCGCAAGGACCCTGTATGAGCCTGTCACTTCTCAGTCGCTATGCCTTCTTTGCCGCCTGTGTGCTATTCACCCTGGCGAGCCTGCCCTTCACCCACCACGAATGGTTGTGGCCTTTCACCCTGAGCACCGCCATCCTCAGCCTGATCGGCCTTTTCGACCTGCTGCAGCAACGCCACGCAGTACGCCGCAACTACCCGATCCTGGGCAACATCCGCTATCTGGTCGAGGCCATTCGCCCGGAAATCCGCCAGTACCTGCTGGAGGCCGACAGCGACGCCCTGCCGTTCTCCCGCGCCCAGCGCTCGCTGGTGTATGCGCGGGCAAAGAACGAAGCTTCGGACAAACCTTTCGGCACCCTGATCGACGTGTACGAGTCCGGCTTCGAGTTCATCGGCCACTCCATGCGCCCGGCGCCATTGGCCGACCCGGCAAGCTTCCGGGTCATCGTCGGCGGGCCGCAGTGCAGCCAGCCCTACTCGGCATCGATCTTCAACATATCGGCAATGAGCTTTGGCTCGCTCAGCGCCAATGCCATCCGTGCCCTCAACCAGGGCGCCAAGCTGGGCAATTTCCACCATGACACCGGCGAGGGCAGCATCAGCCCCTATCACCGCGAGCATGGCGGCGACCTGGTCTGGGAACTGGGCAGCGGTTACTTCGGCTGCCGCACGCCGGACGGGCGCTTCGACCCCGAACGCTTCGCCGCCCAGGCGCGCAGCCCGCAGGTGCGGATGATCGAGATCAAGATGAGCCAGGGTGCCAAGCCCGGCCATGGCGGCATCCTGCCCAAGCACAAGGTGACCCGGGAAATTGCCGAAACCCGTGGCGTGCTGATGGGCGAAGACTGCATTTCGCCGTCGCGCCACAGCGCCTTCTCCACCCCCATCGAGATGATGCAGTTCATTGCCCAACTGCGTGAGCTGTCTGGCGGCAAACCGGTAGGCTTCAAGTTCTGCCTGGGCCACCCGTGGGAGTTCATGGGCATCGCCAAGGCCATGCTGGAAACCGGCATTCTGCCCGACTTCATCGTCGTCGACGGCAAGGAAGGCGGCACGGGTGCGGCGCCGGTGGAGTTCACCGACCACATTGGCGTACCACTGCGCGAAGGGCTGCTGTTCGTGCACAACACCCTGGTCGGCCTGAACCTGCGCGACAAGATCAAGCTGGGCGCCAGCGGCAAGATCGTCAGCGCCTTCGACATTGCCAGCGTGCTGGCCATTGGCGCTGATTGGGCCAACTCGGCGCGCGGCTTCATGTTCGCCATTGGCTGCATCCAGTCGCAGAGCTGCCACACCAACAAGTGCCCGACCGGTGTGGCCACGCAAGACCCGCTGCGCCAGCGTGCGCTGGTGGTGCCGGATAAAGCCCAGCGGGTGTTGAACTTCCACCACAACACCTTGCGTGCCCTGGCCGAAATGCTTGCGGCAGCGGGCCTGGAGCACCCGGCGCAGCTGGAAGCCAAGCACCTGGTGCGGCGCATCTCGGCCACCGAGATCAAGCTGTTCTCGCAGATGCATGTGTTCCTGAAGCCGGGTGAGCTGCTGACTGGCGAGGTGAACGGGCAGTTCTATTCGCGCATGTGGCAATTGGCACGGGCGGACAGCTTCGAGCCGCACAGCGAGGTGGCAGCCTGATGGAGCCCTGGGGCTGCTGCGCAGCCCATCGCGACACAAGGCCGCTCCCACAGGAGTACGCGGTCTCCTGTGGGCCTTGTGTCGCGATGGGCCGCAAAGCGGCCCCGGCCATTTCAGGTCAGGAAACAGTACTGGCCCCACCCTGCGCGTCTTTCGGCGCCAGGCGGAAGGCGTAGTACAGCACCGTCAGCAGCACCAGGAACGCCGGGCCGATGTACAGCGCCACACGGGTATCCTCGAAGTACGCCATCAGGCCGACCACCAGCACCAGGAAGGCCAACGCCAGGTACGAGCTCAGCGGCCACAACCACATGCGGTACTTCAGTGCCTTGCGCTCGGCACTGGTGAGGCCGGCGCGGAACTTCAGCTGCGCCAGCAGGATCATCACCCAGGTCCAGATCGCGCCAAAGGTGGCGATCGAAGTGACCCAGACGAAGACCTTCTCCGGCACCAGGTAGTTGGCCAGCACGCCCAGCAGCAGCGCGCCGATCGACAGCAGCAACGCATTGCGCGGCACGCCGTTCTTCGAGGTGCGGGCGAAGGCTGCCGGGGCCTGGCCGTTCTGCGCCAGGCTGTAGAGCATGCGCCCGGTGCTGAAGATGCCGCCGTTGCACGACGACAGCGCCGCAGTGATGACCACGAAGTTGATGATGCCGGCGGCAGTCTTGATGCCCAGACGCTCGAAGGTCATGACGAACGGGCTGCCCTGGCTGCCGATTTCGTTCCATGGATAGATCGACAGGATCACGAACAGTGCACCGACATAGAACAGCAGGATGCGCCAGAACACCGAGCCGATGGCCTGCGGAATGGTCTTTTGCGGGTTGCGTGCTTCACCGGCGGTCAGGCCGATCATTTCCACGCCCAGGTAGGCGAACATCACCATCTGCAGCGACATCAGCACGCCGGTCACGCCATTGGGCATGAAGCCGCCGTTGCTCCAGAGGTTGGAGATACCCACTGCCACGCCGTCATTGCCGAAGCCAAAGGCAATGATGCCGATGCCGCCAAGGACCATGGCGATGATGGTGACAATCTTGATCAGGGCGAACCAGAACTCGAATTCACCAAAGGCCTTCACGGCCACCAGGTTGACCGCCCCCATGCTGCCCAGCGCCGCCAGGGCCCAGATCCAGCGCGGTACGTCGGGGAACCAGATGCCCATGTAGATGGCCACCGCGGTGATTTCGGCAACGCAGGTCACCAGCCACAGGAACCAGTAGTTCCAACCGGTAAGGAAGCCCGCCAGCGGGCCGAGGTAGTCCTGGGCATAACGGCTGAACGAGCCGGCGACAGGGTTGTGCACGGCCATTTCACCAAGGGCGCGCATGATCACCAGAATGGCCAGGCCACCGATGATGTAGGACAGCATGATGGCGGGGCCGGCCATTTCGATGGCCTTGGCCGAACCGAGGAAAAGACCGACACCGATACAGGCGCCCAGCGCCATCAGGCGGATGTGCCGTTCGCCCAGTTCACGCTTGAGCGGGCCGCCTTCAGTGGCCTGGCCGTGGGCAGGGTGGTTGCCGACTGGCATAGCAATACAACCTCATTTTGTTATTGGAGTTGACCTTCGTGCAGCACCGGCCAGGCCGATAGGCGTGGCGTTGGCTCGCCGGGCTGGCCTCGTGGGCCGGCCCGAGTGCCGGAATAGAGCGCCCGGCAAGGCGAAGGGGGCGAGCAGTATAGGAAGACCGTTGTAGGTTTTTTCACTGTATATGGGCAGAAATTTGGCGAGAAATCTGGGGCCGCTTCGCAGCCCGATCGCCGGCAAGCCAGCTCCCACAGTTACTGTGCAACCTGACCTGTGGGAGCTGGCTTGCCGGCGATCGGGCGCGAAGCGGCCGCAGAATCGCCCAGCCACCATAGCAATATCGCCATACGAAGAAACCCACACCAAAGCCGCATAGCCCTACGCCACTTTTCTCCGCCTCTTACAAATTTTTCACCTGACCCGCTCAACGTCTAAGCTTCAGACAAGCAAGACGAAAATACCTGGCCGGATAGAAGACTATGGGCGCACTGTGGCAATCGGAACCAAGCAGAACGGAAGCACCCGAGACACCTCCGGCCGAGACGCCACACCCCCAGTCCCCCCGCCAGCGTCGGCTATGGTGGCGGCTGATCATCCTCATCCTGCTGGTGGCGCTGGTGGCCATCGGCTTCGCTGCGTATGACGAATTCCGCACCTCCAACCTGCAGTCGCGGGAATTCAGCAAACTGGCCAGCACCCTCACCTATTCGCTGCAGCCAGGCCCCAGCGATGCCATCGTCTATCCCGGTGAAGGGCCGTTCGACAAACGCCTGGGCTACAGCGCCCTGGGCGAATTCCTGCCGCGCCTGCTCAAGCGCGACTACCTGATCAGCGAGCAGGTGAGGTTCTCGCCGGCGTTGATGAACTACGTCGATCATGGGCTGTTCGCCCCCTATATCGAGAAAATCCAGGCCGGCCTGTCGATCACCGACTGCCGCGGCGACGTGCTGTACCAGTACAACTACCCGCAACACCTGTACCCGGACTTTGCGGCAATCCCGCCAGTGATCGTCAACAGCTTGCTGTTCATCGAGAACCGCGACCTGCTCGACACCAAGGACCCGCGCAACAACCCGGCCGTGGACTGGCCGCGCTTCGCCAAGGCCGCGTACAGCCAGGTGGCCAAGTACCTGGCCCTGCCCGGCCAGTCCGCCGGCGGCAGCACCCTGGCCACGCAACTGGAAAAGTACCGCCACTCACCGGACGGCCTGACCGTGTCTGGCGCCGAGAAGATCCGTCAGATGATTTCCGCCAGTGTGCGCGCCTACCAGGGTGGCCCCGATACCACCGAGGCACGCCAGCGCATCGTGCGTGACTACCTCAACAGCGTGCCGCTGTCGGCAGTGCCCGGGCATGGCGAAGTGCATGGCATGGCCGAAGGCCTGCGGGTGTGGTACGGCGCCGATTTCGACCAGGTCAACCAGGCCCTGAACGCCACCACCAGCGACCCCGAGAGCATGGCCGCACGCGGCCTGGCCCTGCGCCAGGTGCTGTCGTTGATGATTGCCCAGCGCCGGCCGTCGCACTACCTGTCCAAGGGGCGGGTCGAACTGGCCGAACTGACCGATGCGCATATCCGTGTACTGGCCGCCAACAAGGTCATCGAACAGCCACTGGCCGACGCTGCACTGGCCAGCAAGGCGGTATACCGCGATTGGGTAGCGCAACCGACCATCGTGCCGATCGTGACCAACAAGGGCATCAGCCTGGCACGCAACCGCCTGGCGGCCATGCTCAACCGCCCACTGTACGACCTCGACCGGCTCGACGTGTCGGCCACCAGTACGTTGCAGTCCGACCTGCAGCTGCAGGTCAGCCAGTACCTGAAAAACCTTGCCGACCCTGAATTCGCGGCGCAGATCGGCCTGATCGGCGAACGCCTGCTCACCGCCAAGACCACCGACCAGGTGAGCTACAGCTTCACCTTGTTCGAGCGCACCGCCGACGGCTCGCGGGTACGGGTGCAGACCGACAGCACCGACCAGCCGTTCGACATCAACGAAGGCAGCAAGCTGGAGCTGGGTTCCACCGCCAAGCTGCGGGTGCTCACCACTTACCTGGAGATCATCGCCGAGCTGCACGACAAGTACGCCGGCAAGCCTGCCGCCGAGTTGAAGAAAGTCGAAGTCGCCGAACTCGACCGGATTACCCAATGGTCACTGGAATGGCTGGCGCAGAACAGCAAGAACCAGAGCCTGGACGCCATGCTCGATGCGGCGCTGGAGCGCAAGTATTCGGCCAACACCGGCGAGGCCTTCTTCACCGGCGGCGGCATGCACGTGTTCAACAACTTCCGCAAGGAAGACAACAGCCGCAACCCGACACTCAAGGATGCACTGCGCGAATCGATCAACCTGCCGTTCATCCGCCTGATGCGTGACCTGGTGCGCTATGTGACCTACCAACAGCCGTACAACCGCGTGCCGTTGCTCAAGGACGATTCCGACCCGCGCCGCCAGGAATACCTGGCCCGTTTTGCCGACAAGGAAGGCACCAACTACCTGATGCGCTTCTGGAAGAAATACCAGCGCAAGACCTCGCAGCAGCGCCTGGACACCTTCCTCGACAGCATGCGCGTGACGCCGCAACGGTTGGCGGCCGTGCACCGCTATCTGTTCCCCGAGGCCGGACAGGAAACCTTCAACGCCTTCGTGCGCGCCCACCTGAAGGGGGACAAGACCGCCCTCGGCAAACTGACCGACGGCCGCCTGTCGGAGATGTACGACGCTTACGGCCCGGGCAAGTACGACCTGCCCGACCAGGGCTACATCGCCAAGGTCCACCCGCTGGACCTGTGGCTGCTCGGTTATCTGCTGAAGAACCCTGGTTCGACCTTGACCGAGATGGTCAACGCCAGCCGCTTCGAGCGCCAGGAGGTGTATGGTTGGCTGTTCAAGAGCCGCCATCAGGGCGCCCGTGACAGCCGCATTCGCACCATGGTCGAGATCGAAGCGTTCCTCGACATCCACCAGCGCTGGAAGCGCGTGGGCTATCCGTTCGACCACCTGGTGCCGTCGCTGGCCACCGCCATCGGCAGCTCGGGCGACCGCCCCGCCGCCCTCTCCGAACTGGTTGGCATCATCCAGAACGACGGCGTGCGGCTGCCGACCCTGCGCATCGACACCCTGCACTTCGCGGCCAACACGCCCTACGAGACCAAGCTGGTCACTGACCCGGACCGGGGTGTGCGCATTCTGCCGGTCGAAGTGGCGCGCGCCCTCAAGGGCGCCATGTCGCAGGTGGTAGATGCGGGCACCGCGCGGCGTATTTCCGGCAGCTTCAAGCTGCAGGACGGCACGCCATTGGTAATGGGCGGCAAAACCGGTACCGGTGACAACCGCATCGAAAGCTTTGGGGCTGGTGGCCGGCTGATCGGCTCGCGCTCGCTGAACCGTACCGCCACCTTCGTGTTCTTCCTCGGAGACAACCACTTCGGCACCCTGACCGCATTCGTGCCGGGGCGCTCGGCAGAGGCCTTCAAGTTCACCTCGGCACTGCCGGTGCAGGTACTCAAGGGCATGGCGCCGATCCTCATGCCGTACCTGCAACCGGGCAATCCGAATGAATGCAAACCGCCACAGGTGGCCGTGCACACAGCCACCCCGCAAGGGGATACATCGAACAACTAGATGATAATCATCCGCATTTCAGGCCTTGTCTTTAGATATATCTTGAGTAGTATCTTACGATATATCGCAAACGACGGAGCCCTGCCCCATGCGCGAACACACCCCTCATGACCCCTTCGAGCGGCGCCCCGGCCGTGGCGAGCGCGGCCCGCGCGTCTTCGCCCCCGGCGACCTCAAGCTGCTGATGCTGGCCCTGCTCGCCGAGCAGCCTGGCCACGGCTACGACCTGATCCGCCAGATCGAAAACCTGTTCGACGGCAGTTACAGCCCAAGCCCCGGGGTGATCTACCCCACCCTCAACTTCCTCGAAGAGGCCGAGCTGATCAGCGGCCAGGTGCAGGGCAGCAAACGCCTTTATGCCATCACCGACGCCGGCCGCACCGCGCTGGCCGAACAGGCTGTCGCCCTGGACGGCGTGCGCATGCGCATCGAAGTCAGCAAGCGCGCCCTGCGCGGCCACGACCGCCCGCCAGAGATTCATGAAGCGGTCGGCAACCTGCGCCACGCCCTGCACATGCATAGCGGCCACTGGACACAGGAAGAAATCGAGCGGGTCCGCGACCTGCTCAACCATACCGCCAAGGCCATCGCCTCCGGGCCGGCCGAACCTGTCAGGGAGACACCCCATGAGTGACACCATTCACCGCGTCAACCACGAGATCCGCCAGCGCCGTCTGCAGGTGCTGCGGGTCACCGAACTGACCCCGCGCATGCGCCGCATCACCCTTGGTGGTGCCGAGCTGCAAGGCTTCACCAGTGTGGGCAGCGACGACCTATCAAGCTGCTGTTCGCCGAAACGCCAGAGCAACAGCAAGCCATCGAGGCTCGCAACCTGGGCCGGCAAGGTGGTGCACGGCCGACCATGCGCGAGTACACGCCACGGCGCATCGACCTGGTGGCCAATGAGCTGGACATCGACTTCGTGCTGCACGGCGATGGCCCTGCCTCCACCTGGGCCGCGCAGGCGGCACCCGGGCAAACGCTGGACATTGCCGGGCCGCGGGCTTCGACGGTGGTGCCGGACATCTTCGACAGCTACCTGCTGATTGGCGACGAGACCGCCATTCCGGCCATTGGCCGACGGTTGGAGGAATTGCCCGCAGGCCGCCAGGTGCTGGTGGTGATCCAGATCGAAGACGAGCAGGAACGCCAGCCCCTGCCGAGCAAGGCACAGGTGGAGGTGATCTGGGTACGTCGCCACCAGGAAGACTTGCTGGCACTGGTGAACAAGCTGGCCTTGCCGCAAGGCCGGTTGTACGGTTGGGTGGCACTGGAAAAAGCCCTCAGCCGGCAGGCCAAGGCGGTTTTGCTGGAGAAAGGTGTGCCTGAGGATGCGCTGAAGGCGGTGGCCTACTGGCGTGCCGACGGGACTGCGGACGACGAATGAATGTTATCGCCCGCTCCCACAGTGAACGGCTAACGCCATACATTGTGGGAGCGGGCGTGCCCGCGAAGAGGCCGGCACAGGCTAAGCAAGCTTATGTACCCCACGCCACCGATCCAGCCCCAGCAACACAAGCCCGATCCCCCAGAACCCCGCCAGCACGCCCAGGGCATTGAGCATCACCTGCCCATACCCCAGGCTCGCCACATCGATGAACGGGTAGGCATAAACGCCAATCTCGCTCCCCCGCCACAACGCGTAGGCAAAATACACCGCCGGGTACACCGCCCAGACCAGCAGGTGCCATAGCCGTAACCTGCCCTTGGGCACTTCGCACCACCAATACAAGGCATAGAGCACGGGCATCACATCGTGCAGCAACTCGTCCGCCAGCCATTGCCAGCCCTGCGGTTGCCACAAGTGACGCAACAGCACGCTGTAGGCCAGTGCCACCAGCACGATGCTGGCGGCCACCGCGGAGCTCACCGAAGGCGACAGGAAAAAGCGCCTGGCACGGCCCTGCCGGCCGAACGCCGCATAACTGAGCACGGTTGCCACCAGGGTATTGGTCAATACGGTGAAATAGCCGAACACATTGATCAGGCCACCCACCAGGCTGGCCTGTTCCTGCCAACGCGCCAACAGCACCAGGTACACCTGTACGGTCAGGCCGAACCAACCCAGCACGGCCATGCCGGTCAGCCAGCGACGACGCGGCATGTCAGGCCTGGCGCTGCAGCTTCACGTACAGCTGCTCGACCTTTTCCCGTGCCCACGGTGTCTTGCGCAGGAAGGTCAGGCTCGACTTGATGGTCGGGTTGCTCTTGAAGCAGCGCACATCGATGCGTTCGGCCAGGCCCTGCCACTGATAGTGCGCCACCAGCTCAGTGAGGATCTGTTCGAGGGTCTTGCCGTGCAGCGCGTTGTGTTGGGCCGTGCTCATGCCAGTGCTCCGTAGGAAAGATGCGCACCTTACACGAGTGTAGTGGTGGGTGGGATCAGGCGAGTCGACAGAAAAACCGCTGGCCAGGCACAAAAACTCTGTGCTGAAATAGCGATGTTATATTGTAACAATACAAACGCCTCTGCCAAGGAACGCCCCAACCCCATGCTGTACACACCGCTTCGCCTCTCTCCCCTCGCCGTCGCGCTTTGGCTGGCCGCAGCGCCCAGCCACGCGGTGGAACTCGAACCGCAGGTCATCACCGCCAACCCTTTGGGCAACCGCCAGCTGGCCGCCCCCAGCACCGTGCTCGAAGGCGACAACCTGCTGCAACAGCAGCACGGCAGCCTCGGTGAAACCTTGAACAAGCAGCCCGGGGTCGCCTCCACCTGGTTCGGCCCTGGCGCCAGCCGCCCGGTAATTCGTGGCCTGGATGGCGACCGCATTCGCATCCTGCGCAATGGCGTCGGTGCCCTGGATGCTTCATCGCTGTCCTACGACCACGCCGTGCCGCTGGACCCGGTGACCGTCGACCGCGTCGAGATCGTCCGTGGCCCGGCAGCCCTGCTCTACGGTGGCAACGCCATCGGCGGCGTGGTCAATACCTTCGACAACCGCATCCCGGATGCCCCCATCGAGGGTATCCAGGGTGCGGGTGAACTGCGCTACGGCGGCGCCGACACCACCCGCAGCAGCGCTGGCAAGCTGGAGGCCGGCGACGGTGCCTTCGCCTTGCACCTGGATGCCAACAGCCGCCAGTTCAACGACCTGCGCATCCCCGGTTATGCGCGCAGTTCCAAGGTGCGTGATGCCGACGAGCCCGGCAGCAAGCACCGCCTGGAAAACAGCGACGGCCGCCAGGACGGTGGTGCCGTGGGTGGCGCCTACCACTGGGAACATGGCTATGCCGGCCTGTCATACAGCCGCTACGACAGCAACTATGGCTCGGTGGCCGAACCAGGTGTGCGCCTGGACATGAAGCAGGACCATTACGCCTTCGCTTCCGAGTTGCGTGACCTGGAAGGCCCGTTCACTTCGGTCAAGGTCGATGCCGGCTACACCGACTACGAGCACCGTGAAATCGAAGAAGGCGAGGTTCACACCACCTTCAGGAACAAGGGCTATGAAGCACGCATCGAAGCCCGCCACCAACCGCTCGGGCCGGTGGAAGGCGTGATCGGCGCCCAGGTCAGCCGCAACGAATTCTCCGCCTTGGGCGAGGAAGCCTTCGTCCCGCACACCGACACCGACAGCCTGGCGCTGTTCATGCTGGAGCAGTGGCAAGCCAGCGAGCGCCTGAACCTGAGCCTGGGTGCACGCCTGGAGCACACACGGGTCGACCCGGATGCCAAAGGCAACGAGCACTTCGTCGGTGCCGACAGCGCCAGCAGTTTCAACGCCTTCAGCCTGTCCTCCGGGGCGGTGTACCAGCTCGACCCGATCTGGGCGCTGGCCGCCAACCTCGGCTACACCGAGCGCGCCCCGACCTTCTACGAGCTGTATGCCAACGGTGCCCACGTGGCCACTGGGGCCTTTGAGGTCGGCGACGCCAGCCTGAACAAGGAAAAAGCCATTTCCGCCGACCTGGCGCTGCGCTTCGACAACGGCACCCACAAGGGCAGTGTCGGGGTGTTCTATAGCCACTTCCGCAACTACATCGGCCTGATCGGCACCGGCAACCTCCGCGAGGGGCATGACCACGATCATGGCGAGGATGACCACGATCACGACCATGACGGTTTCCCGGAATACCAGTACCAGGGCGTACGGGCGCGCTTCTATGGCATCGAGGCCCAGGAGCGCTGGCAACTGGCCGAGAACCGTTATGGCAGCTTTGCTCTGGAGCTCTCCGGTGACTACACCCGGGCGAAAAACCTCGACAGTGGCGAGCCGTTGCCACGCATCGCCCCACTGCGCCTGAACAGCGGCCTGGTCTGGGAGCTGGACCGCTGGCAGGCGCGGGTCGATGTGCAGCACGCTGCGTCACAGCATCGCAAACCGGCCAACGAAACCAGCACCGACGGCTATACCACGCTGGGGGCCAGCGTTGGCTACCGCTTCGAAGTTGGCCAGAGCCAGTGGCTGGCGTTTGTGCGCGGTGAAAACCTGACTGACCAGACCGTGCGCTATGCCAGCTCGATCCTGCGCGATATCGCGCCCGCGCCGGGGCGCAGCGTGGAAGTGGGCCTGCGTACCACCTTCTGAGCAAATCCAGTATCTGTGGGAGCGGGCATGCCCGCGAAGAAGCCGACGCGGTGGATGGCACCTGCTTCGCCGGTGTTCGCGGGCGCGCCCGCTCCCACAAAGCGCACGCAAGCCCTGGACTGTTGCCATTTGGGCAACAATCCACTGCGACAATTTGTCTTTTTTTCTTACAACTTCCCCTATATCCTCCCCGCCGCAAGCTGAATCGCTTCATCGAAACCATCTTGTTGCCATATCCATTGAAGGGCCCGCCCTTCGATGCGCTTGCCGTTTATTCAATAATCAAAAGACAGCGCTATCTCATGCTCCAACTGCCCAAAACCTGTTACATCGGCCTTGCCCTCAGTGCCTTGGCCACCCACGCCGGCGCCAGCGAGATGTTCGCCAGCGACTCTCCCTGGATGCTCGGTGACTGGGGTGGCTCCCGCAGCGAACTGCTGGAAAAAGGCTACGACTTCACCCTCGGCTACACCGGCGAGATGGGCAGTAACCTGCACGGCGGCTACGACCACGACCGCACCGCGCGCTACAGCGACCAGTTCACCTTCGGCAGCCACCTGGACCTGGAGAAGATCCTTGGCTGGCACGACACCGAATTCCAGCTGACCATCACCGAGCGCCATGGCGACAACATCAGCAACGACCGCATCAACGACCCGCGCGTCGGCGGTTTCACCTCGGCCCAGGAAGTCTGGGGCCGTGGCGAAACCTGGCGGCTGACGCAGCTGTGGGTCAAGCAGAAGTACTTCGACGGCGCGCTGGACGTGAAATTCGGCCGTTTCGGCGAGGGCGAAGATTTCAACAGCTTCCCCTGCGACTTCCAGAACCTGGCCTTCTGCGGCTCACAGGTAGGCAACTGGGTGGGTGGCATCTGGTACAACTGGCCAGTCAGCCAGTGGGCACTGCGCGTGCGCTACAACCTCAACGATGCGCTCTACGCCCAGGTTGGCGTGTTCGAGCAGAACCCCTCCAACCTGGAATCGGGCAACGGCTTCAAGCTCAGCGGCAGTGGCACCCAAGGCGCAGTAATGCCGATAGAACTGGTATGGAGCCCACGGGTCAATGGTCTGAAAGGGGAATATCGCGCCGGCTACTACTACAGTAATGCCAAGGCACAGGATGTTCTCAAGGACGGCAACGGCCAGCCGGCAGCCCTCAGCGGCGCCGCCTACCGCAGCAGTTCGAGCAAGCACGGCTTGTGGCTCGGCGCCCAGCAGCAAGTGACTTCGCTGGCGTCCGACCAGTCGCGTGGCCTGAGCCTGTTCGCCAACGCCACGGTGCACGACAAGAAGACCAATGCCATCGACAACTATGTTCAGGCAGGACTGGTATACAAAGGGCCATTCGACGCCCGCGCCAAGGACGACATCGGTTTCGCCCTCGCGCGCGTGCACGTCAACCCTGCCTACCGCAAGAACGCGCGCCTGGCCAACCAGGCCAGCGGCATCGACGACTACGACAACCCTGGTTTCCTGCCGGTGCAGGACACCGAGTACAGCGCCGAGCTGTACTACGGCATCCACTTGGCCGACTGGCTCACGGTACGCCCCAACCTGCAGTACATCCGCCACCCGGGCGGGGTGTCGCAGGTCGATGGCGCCCTGATCGGCGGCCTGAAGATCCAGAGCAGTTTTTAACCCCTTTTTTGACCTGACGGAGAACCTACGATGAGCACTGAAGGTGCCAACAATGGAAGCCGCTGGCTACCGCGTATGATCGGCGCGCTGCTGTTGCTGATGGGCCTGGCCCTGCTGGCCGGTGGCATCAAGCTGAGCCAGCTGGGCGGCTCGCTGTACTACCTGATCGCCGGTATCGGCTTTGCCCTGGCGGGCATCCTGCTGCTGGCCCAGCGCCGCATCGCCCTGGGCCTTTACGGCCTGGTTCTGCTGGGCAGCACCGTATGGGCACTGCTCGAAGTGGGCCTGGACTGGTGGCAACTGGTACCGCGCCTGGCCATCTGGTTTGCCATCGGCGTGGTCCTGCTGCTGCCCTGGGCGCGTCGCCCGCTGATCGGCCCGGCCAGCAAGGCCAACACTGCGCTGCTCAGCGTTGCAGTGGTCGCTTCGGGCGCTTGCGCCCTGGGCAGCCAGTTCACCCACCCCGGTGAAGTGTTCGGCGAACTGGGCCGCGACAGCAGCGAAATGGCCAGCGCCGCACCGGCCATGCCCGACGGCGAATGGCAGGCCTACGGCCGCACCGAGCACGGCGACCGCTATTCGCCGCTGCGCCAGATCACCCCGCAGAACGCCTACCGCCTTGAAGAGGCCTGGCGCATCCGCACCGGTGACCTGCCGACCGAAAACGACCCGGTGGAGCTGACCAACCAGAACACCCCGCTGAAGGTCAACGGCATGCTCTATGCCTGCACCGCGCACAGCCGCCTGCTGGCCCTGGACCCGGACACCGGCGCGGAAATCTGGCGCTACGACCCGCAGGTCAAGAGCCCGGTCGGCACCTTCAAAGGCTTTGCCCACATGACCTGCCGTGGCGTTTCGTACTATGACGAAAACCGCTACGTCAGCCGCGATGGCCGCCCGGCACCGAAAATTACCGACGCCGGCCAGGCGGTGGCCCAGGCCTGCCCTCGCCGCCTCTACCTGCCGACTGCGGACGCCCGCCTGATCGCCATCAACGCCGACAACGGCAAGGTCTGCGAAGGCTTCGCCAACCAGGGCGTGATCGACCTTACCACCGGCATCGGCCCGTTCACCGCTGGCGGCTACTACTCCACCTCGCCAGCCGCGATTACCCGTGACCTGGTGATCATCGGTGGCCACGTCACCGACAACGAGTCGACCAACGAGCCGTCCGGCGTGATCCGCGCCTACGACGTGCACGACGGCCACCTGGTGTGGAACTGGGACAGCAACAACCCGGACGACACCCAGCCACTGGCCCCCGGCAAGATGTACAGCCGCAATTCGGCCAACATGTGGTCGATTGCCAGCGTCGACGAAGACCTCGGCATGATCTACCTGCCACTGGGCAACCAGACCCCGGACCAGTGGGGCGCCGACCGTACCCCGGGTGCCGAGAAGTACAGTGCCGGCGTGGTCGCTTTGGACCTTGCCACCGGCAAGGCCCGCTGGAACTACCAGTTCACCCACCACGACCTGTGGGACATGGACGTGGGTAGCCAGCCGACCCTGGTCCACCTGAAGACCGACGACGGCGTGAAGCCGGCAATCATCGTGCCGACCAAGCAAGGCAGCCTGTACGTGCTCGACCGCCGCGACGGTACGCCGATCGTGCCGATCCGCGAAATCCCCACCCCGCAAGGTGCGGTGAAAGGCGATCACACTTCGCCGACCCAGGCCCGCTCCGACCTCAACCTGCTGGGCCCTGAGCTGACCGAACAGGCCATGTGGGGCGCCACGCCGTTCGACCAGATGCTGTGCCGCATCCAGTTCCGCGAGCTGCGTTACGAAGGCCAGTACACCCCGCCGTCCGAGCAGGGCTCGCTGGTCTACCCGGGTAACGTCGGTGTGTTCAACTGGGGCAGCGTGTCGGTCGACCCGGTGCGCCAGTTGCTGTTCACCTCGCCCAACTACATGGCCTTCGTCTCGAAGATGATCCCGCGTGAACAGGTGGCCGAGGGCAGCAAGCGCGAAAGCGAAACCAGCGGCGTGCAGCCCAACACCGGTGCGCCGTACGCCGTGACCATGCATCCGTTCATGTCGCCACTGGGCGTACCGTGCCAGGCCCCGGCCTGGGGCTATGTCGCCGCCATCGACCTGTTCACCAACAAGGTGGTGTGGAAGCACAAGAACGGCACCACCCGCGACAGCACCCCGGTGCCGATCGGCCTGCCGGTTGGCGTGCCGAGCATGGGTGGCTCGATCGTCACCGCCGGTGGCGTCGGCTTCCTCAGCGGCACCCTGGACCAGTACCTGCGCGCCTATGACGTGAACAACGGCAAGGAACTGTGGAAAGCCCGCCTGCCAGCAGGTGGCCAGGCTACGCCGATGACCTACAGCGGCAAGGATGGCAAACAGTACGTGCTGGTGACCGCCGGCGGGCATGGCTCGCTGGGCACCAGGATGGGCGACTACATCATCGCCTACAAACTGGCTGAATAAAGCTGCCGAGCCCCGCCAGCGGGGCTCACTCGCTGTACTGGCCTCATCGCCGGCAAGCCAGCTCCCACAGGTACTCCACTAGCCTTGAAAGCAGTGGGTCTCCTGTGGGAGCTGGCTTGCCGGCGATAGGGCCGGAACAGGCCACCAAAGATCCCCTTCCCTCTTGCCATCATCTACCATTGAAACCCATCCCCCCGCGCCCCATCTAAGCACCATAGTCATTCACGCAGGTGCCCCATGAGCGACCAGCAGGATTTCCCGGAACATCCCGACGAACACAGCGAAGTCGAACACACCACTCCCCAGGCCGAAACCGGCCACGCCCTCGCCCTGCCCGGCCAGCAGCTGCCGGACAAGGTCTACGTGATCCCGATCCACAACCGTCCGTTCTTCCCGGCCCAGGTGCTGCCGGTCATCGTCAATGAAGAGCCCTGGGCAGAAACCCTCGACCTGGTAGCCAAGACGCCGGACCACACCCTGGCCCTGTTCTTCATGGACACCCCGCCTGAAGATCACCGTCACTTCGACACCTCGGCGCTGCCGGAGTACGGAACGCTGGTGAAGGTGCACCACGCCAGCCGCGAAAACGGCAAGCTGCAGTTTGTCGCCCAGGGCCTGACCCGGGTACGCATCCGCACCTGGCTCAAGCACCACCGCCCGCCGTACCTGGTAGAGGTCGAATACCCGCGCCAGCCTGCCGAGCCGACCGACGAGGTCAAGGCCTACGGCATGGCGCTGATCAATGCGATCAAGGAACTGCTGCCACTCAACCCGCTGTACAGCGAAGAGCTTAAAAACTATCTCAACCGCTTCAGCCCCAACGACCCGTCGCCGCTCACCGACTTCGCCGCCGCGCTCACCTCGGCCACCGGCAACCAGTTGCAGGAAGTGCTCGACTGCGTACCCATGCTCAAGCGCATGGAAAAGGTCCTGCCGATGCTGCGCAAGGAAGTCGAGGTCGCGCGCCTGCAGAACGAGATCTCGGCCGAGGTCAACCGCCAGATCGGCGAGCACCAGCGCGAGTTCTTCCTCAAGGAGCAGCTCAAGGTCATCCAGCAGGAACTGGGCCTGACCAAGGACGACCGCAGCGCCGACCTCGAGCAGTTCGAGCAGCGCCTCGAAGGCAAGACCCTGCCGGACCAGGCGCGCAAGCGCATCGATGAGGAGATGGGCAAGCTGGCCATTCTCGAAACCGGCTCGCCCGAGTACGCCGTCACCCGCAACTACCTGGACTGGGCCACCGCCCTGCCCTGGGGCGTGTACGGCAAGGACAAGCTCGACCTCAAGCACGCGCGCAAAGTCCTCGACCAGCACCACGCCGGCCTCGACGACATCAAGGAGCGCATTCTCGAATTCCTCGCCGTAGGCGCCTGGAAGGGCGAGATCAGTGGCTCGATCGTGCTGCTGGTGGGCCCGCCGGGGGTAGGCAAGACCAGCATCGGCAAGTCCATCGCCGAATCGCTTGGCCGGCCGTTCTACCGTTTCAGTGTCGGCGGCATGCGTGACGAGGCAGAGATCAAGGGCCACCGCCGTACCTACATTGGCGCCCAACCCGGCAAGCTGGTGCAGGCCCTGAAGGACGTCGAAGTGATGAACCCGGTGATCATGCTCGACGAAATCGACAAGATGGGCCAGAGCTACCAGGGCGACCCGGCTTCAGCCCTGCTGGAAACCCTCGACCCGGAGCAGAACGTCGACTTCCTCGACCACTACCTCGACCTGCGTCTGGACCTGTCCAAGGTGCTGTTCGTGTGCACCGCCAACACCCTGGACTCGATCCCCGGGCCATTGCTAGACCGCATGGAAGTGATCCGCCTGTCCGGCTATATCACCGAAGAGAAACTGGCCATCGCCAAGCGCCACCTGTGGCCCAAGCAGCTGGAAAAGGCCGGCGTGGCCAAGACCAGCCTGGCCATCAGCGACAGCGCCCTGCGCATGGTGATCGAAGGCTATGCCCGCGAAGCCGGGGTGCGCCAGCTGGAGAAACAACTGGGCAAGCTGGTGCGCAAGGCCGTGGTCAAGCTGCTGGATGCCCCCCAGGCCAAGCTGAAGATAGGCACCAGGGACCTGGAAGCCGCGCTTGGCATGCCCGTGTTCCGCAGCGAGCAGGTGCTGGCCGGCAAAGGCGTGATCACCGGCCTGGCCTGGACCAGCATGGGTGGCGCCACGCTGCCGATCGAGGCCACCCGTATCCACACCCTCAACCGCGGCTTCAAGCTGACCGGCAAGCTGGGTGAGGTGATGAAAGAGTCGGCCGAAATCGCGTACAGCTACATCAGCTCCAACCTCAAGCAGTTTGGTGGCGACCCTGGTTTCTTCAACGAAGCGTTCATTCACCTGCACGTGCCCGAAGGCGCCACGCCCAAGGACGGCCCGAGTGCCGGCATCACCATGGCCAGCGCCCTGCTGTCGCTGGCCCGTGACCAGGCACCGAAGAAGGGCGTGGCCATGACCGGCGAGCTGACCCTCACCGGGCAAGTGCTGCCGATTGGTGGTGTGCGCGAGAAGGTGATTGCGGCGCGGCGGCAGAAGATCTTCGAACTGGTCTTGCCGGAGCCTAACCGTGGCGATTACGAAGAACTGCCGGACTACCTGCGCGAAGGCCTGACCGTGCATTTTGCCAAGCGCTTTGCCGACGTGGCGAAAGTCCTGTTCTGAGCTGTGCCGGCCTCTTCGCGGGCTTGCCCGCTCCCACAGGGAAATCACAGTGTTCGAGTACTGTGCAATACCTGTGGGAGCGGGCAAGCCCGCGAAGAGGCCGGCACCGGCAACACAAATCTCCTCGATCATCGGTTATCCTCAGGCCATCGCCAGCCTACGGAGCCAACATGACCGCCCCTCGTCTGCTCGTTCCCCTGAGCCTCGCCCTGCTTTCTGCCTGCGCCCAACAGCCCACGCAGCCCGTCGCACTGGACGCCGAGAGCGAATGCCCGACGCGCCTGCAGGTCGGCCAGGCGCTGACCCTGACCTTGCCCAGCAACCCGTCCACCGGCTACCGCTGGCGCGTTGAAAACCCCGCAGCGAACGTGCTGCAAAGCCTCA